>WBZM01000453.1_pt1 | contig 58433 bp, 31 predicted proteins | sample 5204271 | NCBI WGS metagenome assembly WBZM01 (sample SAMN12344346, study PRJNA552823) | activated sludge metagenome | biome: Activated sludge suspended growth; feature: Nitrification reactor; material: Wastewater; isolation source: activated sludge from nitrification reactor of wastewater... | reverse complement strand
CAGCCTTACAGCTATTCAGAAAAAAAACCTTGCAAATTAATCGTTGCTCTAAGTTACCCCAGACAACGACTGCCAACTGCCAACTACTTCATCCCCTTCCCCGTAGCGGCCCAATAGATGCCTCCATAAAGATGGGCGAGGAAGCCTGCATCTGAATATTTTGAAGGCATGTGCCCGAGGCCCGTGTAAAAGGCTCGCCCGCCGTCGTAGTTGTGGTACCAGGCAATTGGGTGGAAACTGCCCATGCCCGTGCCGGAGACCCTGCCCCAGTCGGCTTTCGGATTGAATGTGTTTTCGTCCACGGAGAGCAGGTAGTTCAGGCCGGTGGTTTTCTCCTCGCTGTACTCGTACCATTCGTCCGTCCAGAGCTGGTCGTCGGGCATCAGCTCGAAGCCGGGAAACTTGCGGTCGAGCACCTTTATGCGGGCAGTTTGTATGGCGGGGTGAATGCGGAAGGTGCGGCCCACAAGCTTGGTGTACCAGGCCCAATCGTACTCCGTATCGGAAGCGCTGTGGATGCCCACGTAACCCTTTCCTGCTCGGATGAATTTCTCCATCGCCGCCTGTTGCTCCTCGTTGAGGATGTCGCCCGTGGTGTTCAGGAAGATGACGACATCGAACTGCTCCAGGTTTTTATCGTTGAAATTGGAAGGGTCTTCGTGCCAGTGAACGTCGAAGAAATTGCGCTCGGCCATTGTCTTGATGGCGTCCACGCCCTCATTGATGGACTCGTGGTGGAAGCCAGCCGTGCGGGTGAAGAGTAGGGCCTTGAACTGTTTTTTCTGGGCAAAGCCCGGCAAGGCAAACAAAATGGCCAAACCAGCCACCAAAATGGATTGATAAAAAGCTCTCATGCGAAGGATTTGGATGATGTTGAATTAAAGTTAAGCCCGAAAAGTAGGCAATCGATTGATAACGGCAATATTCTGCCACATTTTGCATGAAAGTTTTTGTGTTGCTCGTACGACAAGGAAAATGAACTGAAGCTGTGGTTAGCTTTGGCCGACTTTTTATCAAGCATCAAATGACAATCAAACCCTTCCTCGACGATAACTTCCTGCTGGAAAACCGCACTGCGGAAATCCTATACCATGAATTTGCCGCCAAACAGCCCATCATTGACTACCACAACCACCTGCCGCCCGCCGACATCACCCGCGACCGCCGTTTTGAAAACCTGACCGAAATTTGGCTCAACGGCGACCATTACAAGTGGCGGGCCATGCGCACATTCGGCATCCCGGAGCAGTACATCACGGGCGATGCGCCACCGTTGGAGAAGTTCAAGAAATGGGCGGAAGTCGTGCCCTATTCCATTCGCAACCCCCTGTTTCATTGGACGCATTTGGAGTTGAGGCGCTATTTCGAGGTGGACGAACTGCTGACCCCCTACAATGCCGAGCAGGTCTATCGCCATTGCAGCGAACTGCTGCAAACCGAGCCTTATTCTACAAGGAATTTGCTACGCAAAATGAACGTCGAAACCGTCTGCACCACCGACGACCCGGTGGACGACCTGCGTCATCACCGCCAATTCAGCAAGGCAGAAGCGAGGCTGAAAATGTACCCCGCCTTTCGCCCAGACAAGGCCATTCTGATTCAAAACGAAGGCTTCAAAAACTATATAGAGCAACTTGGCGAGGTGGCTGGCCTTGCCATCCAATCTTTCGATGATTTGTTGCAGGCGCTACAAAACCGCATGGAGTTTTTCCATGAAAACGGCTGCCGCATCTCCGACCACGGGCTGGAACAGGCCTATGCCGAAGACTTCACGGAGGGCGAGGTCAACGCCATTTTCCAAAACCGAATGTCTGGGGTGAAAATCTCCAAAAAAGAGGCCCGCAAGTTCATGTCCGCCTTGCTTTACTACCTCGGCTGCCAGTATGCCGAGCGGAGCTGGGTGCAGCAGTTCCACCTTGGGGCGCTCCGCAACAACAACACCCGACTGCTCCGCCAACTTGGCCCCGACACAGGCTTCGACAGCATTGGTGACTGGGAACAGGCGGCCAGCTTGTCCAAATTCCTCAGCCGCCTCGACTCGCAGGGCAAGCTCGCCAAAACCATCCTCTACAACCTCAACCCCCGTGACAACGAGGTGATGGCCTCCATGATTGGCAATTTCAATGACGGCTCCGTTCGGGGCAAAATACAGTACGGTTCCGCCTGGTGGTTCCTCGACCAAAAGGACGGCATGGAGCGGCAAATCAATGCCCTCTCGAACATGGGCCTGCTCAGTTGCTTCATCGGTATGCTGACGGACAGCCGGAGTTTTCTATCTTTCCCCCGCCATGAGTATTTCCGCCGGTTGCTCTGCAATTTGATTGGTCGGGACGTACACAACGGCGAGCTGCCGAACGATGTAAACTGGCTTGGCAGCATCGTGGAGGATGTGTGCTATCGGAATGCAAAAGCTTACTTTGAGTTTCAATCAAATGATTCGATTTAAAATAGTCGACACTTTTAACTTGACTTCAGTTGGAGCAGTTATTTTGGCGGAGTGTATAGACTCATTGCATGATTTCAGCCTTACTGATTCTGCAATGCTTGGCGATGCGCCTATAAAACCTGTCATTAATTTGCATAGAAAATTAGAGGGGACGGAGGTGATGACCAAAGATTTCTATGCTTTTCAATTGAAGGACAATTCCGATAAAGACAAATTTCAAAAAGGCGAGATTTTGCTTTTAAAACCATAAGGATTTCATGAGTAAAACAATTGCTTTTGGAGAAATCATGCTGCGCCTCTCCCCGCCCGGCCACCAGCGTTTTGCGCAAGCGACCTCGCTGGAAGTGGTCTATGGCGGCGGCGAGAGCAATGTGGCCATTTCGCTGGCGCAATTCGGGGAGCAGGTCGAGTACGTGACCCGCCTGCCCGAAAACGACCTTGGCGACGCCGTGTTGACCGAGCTTCGGCGCTGGGGCGTGGGCACTTCGCACGTGCTTCGGGGCGGCGAGCGGGTGGGCATTTATTTCTATGAAAAAGGCGCTGGCCACCGCAACGGCAAGGTCGTCTATGACCGGGCGGGCAGCAGCATGGCCACCATCCAACCGGGCATGGTGGATTGGGATGCCGTTTTCGCTGGCGCAACATGGTTCCATTGGACAGGCATCACCCCTGCCATTTCGCAGAGCGCCGCCGACGCCTGTGCCGAGGCCATCGAAGCGGCCAACCGCCACGGCCTCACGGTTTCTTTCGACCTCAGCTACCGCAAGAACCTTTGGAAATACGGCAAACTTCCTTCGGAAATATTGCCGCCAATGGTGGCTGGCTGCGACCTCATCCTGTGCAGCATGGAAGATGCGGCGGCGCATTTTGGCATTTTTCCTTCTGTGGAAAAAGAAGGTGAACTGGCCGCCATCGAATCGGTCAGTGCGCAGTTGATGGAGCGTTTTCCGAAGGCAAAAAAAATCGTGATGACCCTGCGCAGTGGCAGTGATTCCGCTTCACAAAGCCTCGCTGCCGTGCTTTTCGATGGAAAAAAACTGTCCGAATCAAACCGCTACCAAATCACCCAAATCGTGGATAGGGTGGGCAGTGGCGACGCACTCATGGCCGGGCTGATTTATGGTTTGCTCCGCAATATGGGTGACCAAGCAGCACTGAATTTCGGGGTGGCGGCAGCGGTGTTGAAGCACAGCATACCCGGCGACCCGAACCTTGTCACGGCGGTGGAGGTGGAAGCTTTGGTAGTAGGTGGGTCTGGTGGGCGTGTTAGCCGATGAAAAAAAATCGAAGCGGTTTTGTCATTGCCGAAGGCAAACTGCGACTTCACGCTCCCCCTTTTTTTGTCATGGCGCAGGCCACCTCTGCATCATGTGTGCTGCCAAGCGTGATTCAGAGGTGGCCTACGGCCATGACAAACATGACATTGCAGTTTGCCTTCGGCAATGACAACCCAGGTTATTCGCTCTGGCACTGTTTATTTTGAAAAAAATGAAACGAATTTGACAACTATGCCAAGTTTCACAAGAATCCAAGTCTATCAACAAATGTCTGCACAAGGCTTAGTGCCACTTTTTTACCACCCCGACATCGAGCTGTGCAAGGCCGTCACCGCCGCTTGTTACCGGGCAGGCAGCCGCCTCTTGGAGTTCACCAACCGGGGCGATTTTGCCCATGAGGTCTTTGCGGAGCTGAACAAATATGCCCTACGGGAACTGCCCGGCATGGCCCTCGGCGTGGGCAGCGTGACGGACGCAGGTACGGCTGCGCTGTTCATTCAACTGGGTGCCAATTTCATCGTCAGTCCCGCCCTGCGGGATGATGTAGCGCTCACCTGCAACCGCCGCAAAGTGGCCTACCTGCCCGGCTGCGGAACGCTGACCGAGATAGGCCGGGCGGAGGAACTGGGCTGCGAGGTCATCAAACTGTTCCCCGGCAGCATCTACTCGCCACAGTTTGTCAAGGACCTGAAAGGCCCGCAACCCTGGACGAGCATCATGCCCACGGGCGGCATCACGGCCACAGAAGAGAGCCTAAAGGCGTGGTTTGCGGCGGGTGTCACCTGCGTCGGGCTGGGTTCGCAACTCATTTCCAAGGAGGTTTTGGAACAAAAAGACTACGCTGCATTGGAAAACAAGGTGCGGGAGGCGCTGCAAATGGTGAAGCGGATTAGGGCCTAATAACGTCGGCGAGGTTCGAAACTTCGCCGATGTTTATAGTTCTTTGAGCAACAAACTGAGTTGATGAAACCAACAAGGGGGCAAGCCCCCTTGGAATAGGCACCACTCCAAGGGGGCTTGCCCCCTTGCCTTAAATCGCATTCAGTTGTTCAAAGAACTATAGACACTGATTTAATATAATCGAAATCCAACTCGATGAACTACAAATGGAAAATATTAGCCCTGCTGTTCGTCGGCACGACCATCAACTACGTGGACCGCAATGTGCTCAGCTTCGTCATGCTCGACGATGAGTTCAAGTGCATGGTGCTTGGCACGGACGTGCTGGACGAGTCGGCCAAAGGCCAGTTCAAGGAATGGATGGGCTATGTGGATTCAGCCTTCAAATTTGCCTATACCTTGGGCTTCCTGTTGGCGGGCTGGTTCATTGATAAAATCGGGGTGAGGAAAGGCTTCGCTGCCTGCATCGCCGTATGGTCGGCTGGGGCTTTGGCACATACTTTCGTTGGCGGCTTGAAGGGGTTGGTTGGTGCGAGGGGTGTGCTGGGCATTGGCGAGTCGGGCATATTTCCGGCCAGCATCAAGACGGTGGCGGAGTGGTTCCCGAAGGGAGAGCGCAGCTTTGCCACCGGCATCTTCAATGCAGGCACCAATACGGGCATCATCCTCACGGCGCTGCTCGTGCCGCCAATGGTACTGGGCTGGGGCTGGCGTGCCTCCTTCCTGCTGACGGGCCTGCTGGGGCTGTTGATGCTGCTGCTTTGGTGGCGTTTTTATAAACAAAACACAGTGCCGCACCCCGGCGAGGAACCCATCACCCACGAGCGGATGCCCTGGGGCAAACTGCTGCTGCGCCGCCAAACCTGGGCCTGCGCCGCCGCCAAGTTCTTCACCGACCAAATCTGGTGGTTCTACCTTGTCTGGTTGCCCACGTTTTTCAATGAAAATCAACGTTTTACAGAAAAATTGGACTTGAAAAATATCGGCCTGCCGTTCCTCGCCATTTACCTCATCAGCGATTTGGGCAGCGTGTTTTTTGGTTGGCTGGCCACCCATTTCATCAGAAAAGGCTGGCCATTGCCGAAGGCACGGAAGTTCACCATGCTGCTCTGCGCCCTCTGCGTGGTGCCCATTTTCACGGCTGCCACCACGCAGAACATCTGGCTGGCCGTCGGCCTGATTTCCCTTGCCGCCGCTGCCCACCAGGGCTGGTCGGCCAATGCCTACACGCTGGCAAGCGACCTTTTTCCACAGAAGGCCATAGGCTCGGTGGTCGGCATCGCTGGGATGTTCGGCTCGCTGGGCGGGGTGATTTTGGCGGCAGTTTCCGGCCTCATCATCAGCAAGGTCGGGTACGAGCCGCTGTTCATCTGGGCATCGTCGGCTTATCTGACAGGGTTGGTGGCGGTTCATCTGCTGGCGGGCAACTACGAGCGGGCGGCGGTTTGAGGAGGTGAATTATCCAATTGCAACGCAGCTACCAAATATCACCGCCAACCTATATGGCTTCCATCGGCTTTTGCGATAATTTTGCCCGGTAATTTTGGGTCGAGTCTGAGGCTTCCCCTCAACTTTGCCATTCCCCAATCGTAAATCCGCAATCGTAAATCCGAAATCGTGAAGTACCGCAACACCTTACTTATCAGCATACCCCTCCTTGCCCTGCCCCTGCTTTTGGCCAACCTCACCCTGGAAAAGGACGCCGAAATCCAGCGCTTCCATACGGCGGAGGAGATGGCCCAATTCCAGCTCATGCTCGGCGACACCAGCCTGCCAAAGGGCTACAACTACCTCTTCGCAGGAAGCGGCGTCTGTCAGAAATGCCACGGTTTCGATACACTGGGCATCGCCAGCGTTGACCAAAATGGTGACGATGTGAACGTGACCGACGACTGGCGGGCGACGATGATGGCCAATTCGGCCAAAGACCCTTTCTGGCGGGCAAAGGTGAGCCATGAGGTGTTGCTTTACCCACAGCATAAAGCCGAAATCGAGGATAAATGCACGGCTTGTCACGCCCCGATGGGCAATTTCAATGCAAAACATTTGGGCGCATTGCATTACGGCATAGCCGATATGGTGGTGGACTCGCTGGCCATGGACGGCGTCTCTTGCCTCGCTTGCCACATGCAGGAGCAGACGACGATGGGGCAGTCGTTCAGCGGCTTATTGACTTATGATACTTTCAAAGTGGCTTATGGCCCGTACATGTCGCCCCTCGTTAGCCCGATGCTGACGGAAACGGGCTACAAACCCAAGTTCAGTGACAAAATGAACAAGGGCGAGGCCTGCGCTGGTTGCCACACGCTCGTTACGCAGACGTTGGATTTTGCGGGTACGCCCACGGGCGATAATTTCGTGGAACAGGCCACCTACCACGAATGGGTCAACTCCGCTTACCGGGACAGCATCTCCTGCCAAGGCTGCCACATGCCCAGCCTCGATAAATGGCCCGTGCGCCTTGTGACCGGTGCCACCACCGAGCCTCGAAGCCCCTTCTTCCTGCACGAACTCGTTGGCGGCAACGTGACCATGCTCGGACTGCTGCGTGACAATATTGACCAACTCGGCCTCACAGCTGGCCCTTGGCAGTTCAACGATGTACTCCAAAAGACCCAATCCATGCTCCAAAACAAATCGCTGCTGCTTGATATTGGCTTCATCGAACGGACGTACGATACTGTAAAAATTGCCGTAAAACTGACCAATTTGGCGGGCCATAAATTCCCATCAGGCTATCCTTCCCGCCGGGCATTTGTGCAGTTTGTGGTGCAAACGGAGTCTGGCGACACGGTTTTCGTTTCTGGAAAAATGGATGGGAAATACGAGGTCATTGGACAAAATCCGACCTATGAGCCGCACTATCAAGTCATCAATGACGAAGGGCAGGTGCAGATTTATGAAATGGTCATGGGCGATGTGAACGGCGATGTGACCACTGTCCTCGAACGGGCCAAATACCCCATCAAGGACAACCGCTTGCCGCCGCTCGGTTTCAGCACCTCCCACTATGCCTACGACACCACGCTGATAGCCGGCGTGCCAGCCTCCGACCTTTCCTTCAACAAAGACAATGGGGTAGAAGGCGCTGGCAGCGATGTGGTACACTACTACATCCCCATGAACGGCGTTTGGGAGCAATTGCACGTCACCGCCAATGTCTATTACCAGCCGCTGCCACCAAAATGGATGGATGAAATGTTCTCCGTTTCGACGCCAGAAATAGAGACTTTCCGAACCATGTTCGATGCAGCCGACCGAGCGCCCGTGCTTGTCCGCTCGGTGCAGATGATGGTGGACCCCTTGCCGAGCAGCACCAGACAGCAACAACGGACGCCCTTTGTGAAGCTATACCCGACCCTCAGCAGCAATGGCCGCCTTTTTGTCGAGTCCACTAAAATCCATGAGGTGCAGGTCTTCGACCTGAACGGGCGGCCCGTTGAACAACTGCCCAAAAAGTCCGGCAACTATGAAATTTGGATGCGTGAAAAGGGCGTGTACCTCGTTCGTTTCCGCAGCGTAAATGGGCAGGTGCAGGTGGAAAGGGTGGTGGTGCGGTAAACCCACAAGTTTGTTTTTGAAAAATTGCCAAGCAATTTTTCAAAAACAAACTAAAACTACTCCCTGGCAGCGGCGGCGGAGCCGCCGCTGCCAGGGAGTAAGGGGAATTTGGGGGCGTTCCGCCCCCAAGCCCCCTGTCACGCTAAAGAGATATGGCGGCGGAGCCGCCGCTGAAAGGGAGTAAGGGGATTTTGAGGGCGTTCCGCCCCAAGCCCCCTGATAATAAATATTCGCATTGATTGCGGCGAAGTTTCCTTCTACCATCTTTCAATTTCTTGCTTTCTTTGGCGATTATTCGTTAAAAGATGAGCACCTACAAATACATCAAGCCCTGTCTTTTCCTTGTTTTTTTGTTAGCGCAAATGCAGCTAAACGCCCAATGCCCCGGCATCACCGTTGACGCAGGCCCCGACAAGTTTGTCTGCAACCAGAACGGCATGACCACTTTGGAAGGCGATATCGGCGGAACCTACCTTGGTTTTTCATGGTCACCGCCAACGGGCCTCAGCAGTCCAAACGTGCTGAACCCCATTGCCACAGTCACAGGCCCGATGACCTATACCTTGTCGGCGCAGGCTTTCGACCCAGCGGCACCCAATATGCTGGACAATCCCGATTTTGAAAGCGGCAATTCAGGTTTTACCAGCCAATACGGCTACGACCCCATGCCCATCACGCCTGGAACTTACACCTTGACCCTCTCGCCCAGTTTGGTCAATTCCAATTTCCCACCCTGCGACGACCATACCTTTGGCAATGGCACGGGCTATATGATGCTGGTGAATGGCAATGCGGTGGCTGGCTCCCAGGTCTATTGCCAGACCGTTCCCGTTTCTCCCAATACCTGGTACACCATGAACGGGTGGGCTGCGGCATCGCCCATTTCGCCACCCTCGCTCCAATTCGTGGTGAATGGAAATGCAGCGGGGTCGCCCTTTCCCGTCGCTTCAGGCTGCAACTGGCAACAATTTGGTGCGGCTTGGTTCTCTGGCGGGGCCACTACTGCCCAGGTCTGCATCGTTGACCAAATCAGTGGCGGCAACGGCTTATTTGGCGATGACTACGTACTCGACGACATCTATTTTGCCGAGGCTTGTACGGCCACCGACCAAGTCATGGTGGACGTGGCCGACGTAGATGCGGTGCTACCTCCCAACCTGGTGTTGCCCTGCAACCAAGTGGCCAACGGCATTGACCTCGATGGCAGCGCCTCTACGTCCGGCGCTGGCGTTACATACAGTTGGGACGGCCCCTCCATCATTGGCGGAGCCAATAGCCCCATCGCCACGGTGAATGCCCCCGGCACTTATACCTTTACTGTCAGTTTTGATACGGGCAGCGGTGTCTGCTCCGAATCCCGCAGCATAGAGGTACTGCCAGACCCCAACACGGTCAATGCCATCATTGCTGTGCCGGGCGGCATCAACTGCTCGCAGGCCACCGTCACTTTGGACGCTACCGCCTCCTCGTCCGGCGGAACCGTCAGCTATTTTTGGGAGCCAGCGGCCAATCTTGTTTCCGGCCAAGGCACTCCCATTGCTGAGGTGGATGAACCGGGGCTTTACACCCTCACCGTCACTAACAGCATTAGTGGTTGCACCGCAACGGCCACAGCCTTAGTGGAAGAAGACACAGCCACGCCGACCGCCGCCGCCAGCGCCCCTACCATGCTTTCTTGCAGCGCATCGTCGGTGACACTCAGTGGAAATGGCAGCACGACAGTCGGGGTTGACTACTTGTGGACTGGCCCCGGTGTACAGTCAGGCGCCTCCTCGCTGAACAACTGCGTGGTGAACGCACCCGGTCTATACACGCTGACCGTCACCAATGCACTAAACGGCTGCTCGGCCACTGCCACCGCCACTGTCTCGCAAGACGGCTCCGCCGCGACGGCCATTGCGGCTGCCTCCGGCAATTTGAGCTGTTCCGCAACGACGGCCACGCTCAACAGCACCGGCAGTAGCAGTGGTGCCAACATCAGTTACCAATGGGCCACTCCAAACGGCCATTTCACCAGCCCCACCAACCAGCCAACGGCCACCGTGGACTCGGCGGGAACCTATATCCTCATCGTCACCAACACCTCAAACGGTTGCTCCGCAACGGATACCCTGGCAGTGGCTGCCACCTATGTATTACCGACCGCTGCCATTGCGCCCCCGGCGCAACAACTGAATTGTGAGGTAGATTCTTTGCAATTGAATGCTGCGCAATCCAGCAACGGCATGGGTTTTAGCTTCGTTTGGGCTGCGCAAAACGGAGGCACGTTCCTCAACGGCCAGAACACGCTGACGCCTTGGGTCGGCAGCGCAGGCTCCTATGTCCTCACCGTTACCAATGCCGCCAGCGGCTGCACGGCTTCGGCTTCGGTGGCAGTCGTGGCGAACACCACGCCGCCCATTGCGCAAGCAGGGCCAAACGCCACGCTTGATTGCAGCGGCACAGCGGTCAGCCTGAACGGAACGGGCAGCAGTACAGGCAGCGGCATCAGCTACCAATGGACGACCACGGGCGGCAATATCGTCATGGGCGACACCACGCTGACGCCAGAAGTGAACGGGGTTGGCACTTATTATTTGATGGTTGAAAATGCGGCGAACGGCTGCACGGCCCTCGATTCGGTGGCAGTGGCACAGGATGCCAATGCGCCCACGGTCGTCATTGCGCCAGCAGCCCAACTCGACTGCGATACGGACGAAGTGCCGCTGAACGCAACGGGTTCGAGCACTGGCCCGAACATCACCATCACTTGGAATGGCCCCAGCTTCGCAGGCGGGGTGAACACCCTATCGCCAACCGTGAACCAGCCCGGTGTTTATCAACTCATTTTATTCAATCAAAGCAATAATTGCGTAGCAAACGCCTCGGTGACGGTGACCATTGACACGTTAGCGCCCCTTGCCGATGCAGGCCCTGCGCCGACGTTGGATTGCGGAAATCCTGCTGCCACCTTGGACGGTAGCAGCAGCAGCCAAGGCCCGAATTTCAGTTACCTCTGGTCAACCAGCGAGACGACGCAGGCGATAACCGTCAGTAATTCAGGCACTTATACGCTGACCGTCACCAATGCCGTCAACGGCTGCTCGGCCAGCGATGCAGTGACGGTAGCTTCTTTTGGCAACCTGCCGAACGTGAGTATTGCCCCGCCGGCCAGCTTGAACTGCACCGTTACCGAGCTGCAGCTTTCGGCCACAGCGCCCACGGGCATCGAGTATTTTTACAATTGGATATTCACGGGCACAGGCACGGGCATCGTCTCCGGCCCCGGTTCGCTCACCCCGACCATTGGCTCGCCGGGCACATATACGCTCACAGTGACAAACGTCCAGACGGGCTGTTCGGCCAGTGAATCGGTGCTGGTGGCTGGAACAACCAATATTCCCGGTATAACTGTAAATGGAACTCAGACACTGTTCTGTGGCCAAACAAGTATTCAAATTAATGGAGTAGGTTTGAGTCAGAATGGTGTGAGTTATCTTTGGACAACCCAAGGGGGAAATATCATTAGTGGCGAAACTACTCCTAATCTTATGATAAACGCCCCTGGTACGTACACGCTTACTGTAACTGACTTGCAAAATGGATGTACGGCCAGCGACTCTGTAATTGTTTTGCAAGATACGAATGCCCCCACTGCCGATGCAGGCGCTCCGCAATCGCTTGACTGCTCCATGCAGCAAGTGACCTTAGATGGCACGGGTAGCAGCAGCGGCCCCGGCATCACCTACCTGTGGACGACCACTGACGGCACCATCTTCGCTGGCGCAAATACCCTTACGCCCACCGTGACGGCCGCTGGCACTTACCTGCTCACCGTCACCAACACGCAGAACAATTGCCAGACCTTGGCCAGTGTGCAGGTCACGGACGTTGCGCAACAACCAACCGCCGTCGCCATCACGAACCAGCAGCTGGGTTGCGGTACGCAGCCCATAAGCTTGAGCGGGGCGGGCAGCAGCACGGGTACGGTCTTCAATTATTTGTGGACAGGGCCAGGTGTGGCGAGCGGCGGAACCACCTTGACGGCCTCGGTGAATTTGCCCGGCGTCTATACCCTTACCGTCACCAACTTGGCAAACAATTGCACGAACACGGCGCAGGTGACGGTCGTTCAGAACAGCACGCCACCTACAGCCATTGCGGCTGCACCGCAAAGCATCACCTGCCTATTGCAGCAAGTGCCGCTGAGCGGGGCTGGTAGCAGCACGGGTACTGGTTACGGCTATCTTTGGCAAGGCCCCGGCATTGTGTCCGGCGGAACTACCCTAACGCCGACGGCCAACGCTGGTGGCGTTTATACCTTGACTGTGACGGGGCCGAATAGCTGCACAGCGACGGCAACCACCACCGTGACATCGAATACCACGCCTCCCACTGCCATTGCGGCTGCGCCGCAAGGACTTGGTTGCGGAACGCAGCAAGTGCAGCTTGATGGTACGGGCAGCAGCACAGGGGCGGGCATTTTCTACCTATGGCAAGGCCCCGGCATTGTCAGTGGCCAGACGACTTTGACGCCAACGGTAAATGCACCTGGGGCATACACTTTGACCGTGGCCAACCAAGCGAATGGGTGTTCTGCCACCGCCACTGCCACGGTGACCCAGAATACATCTTCGGTCATTGCGGTGACGAATGCGCCCCAACCACTCACTTGTGCCTTAACGGCGACCTCGATTGATGCCACAGGAAGCAGTGCCGGGGCCAATATCATGTACGAATGGACCGGGCCGGGCGTTGAGGCAGGTGGGGATGCGATTTTGGTCAGCGTTAATGAACCGGGCACTTACACGCTGACGGTGACCGACCAGGCAACAGGATGTACGGCGACGACGACGGCCATCGTTTCGGCTAATTGGGTGGTGCCTGGGGTGGATGCAGGGCCAAACCAGCAGCTTGTTTGTGGTGCTTCAAGCCTTGGTTTGCAAGGAAACACAAACGCTGCCAATTTTGACTTGGTGTGGACAACAGCGTCGGGTAATATTGTGGAGGGCGAACAAACTTTGACGCCAACCATTGATGCACCAGGTACTTATTTTCTGGAGTTGACCAACTTGAACAACGGCTGCGTGGGCATAGATTCAGTCGTCGTTTCAGCAGCCACTGCCATTTTCCCAGCGCCGCTGGTTCAGCAGCCGACCTGTGCAGAGGCTACAGGAAGTATCAGTTTCAGTGGTGGCCAAGGTGGGGCGACGCCCTTTGTTTATTCGCTTGACAATGGATTAAGCTTCGACCAAGATGGGCTGTTTGAAGATTTGCCATCAGGCAATTACATTGCCCTTGTTATTGACGACAATGGGTGTGAAACCGAATTTGTATTGATAGTTGCGGTAGCAACGCCGCTTGATATTTCGCTTGCGGCTTCCGTTTCCGTCGAAGAAGGCGGTTCGGTGCAACTCAGCCCAAGCCTGAACATCCCCAACGATGAAATCACCTCCATCAACTGGTCGCCCAGCGAGGGGTTGAGCTGTTCGGATTGCCTCAACCCAATTGCCACGCCTACCAGCGACATTGTTTACACGGTAGAAATAACCAGCGGCGTCTGTGCCGACACCGCCTCCGTTTCCATTACAGTGAATGTAGTAGTGCCATCGGGCGGCATCTACATCCCCAACATCTTCTCCCCCAACGGCGACGGCATCAACGACGTGCTGACGGTCTTTGCGGTTGATAAGCAGGTGAAAACCGTGACGACATTCCAGGTCTATTCACGCTGGGGCGAGGCTGTTTTCCAAGGTTTCGGCCTGCGACCAAATGATGTGACAACGGGCTGGGATGGCAAATACCGGGGCAAGGACGTGGACTTTGGCGTGTTCGCTTGGTACGCCGAGGTGGAATTGATGACCGGGGAAAAGAAGGTGGTGAAAGGGGATGTGACGGTGCTGAGGTGAGTTTTTTCGCCGACGAAGCGACCTTTTTCAAGAAATAAGCGGGCTTTTTCGCCGACGAAGCGACCTTTTTCAAGAAATAAGCGGCCTTTTTCGCCGACGAAGCGACCTTTTTCAAGAAATAAGTGGGCTTTTTCGCCGACGAAGCGACCTTTTTCAAGAAATAAGTGGCCTTTTTCGCCGACGAAGCGACCTTTTTCAAGAAATAAGTGGCCTTTTTCGCCGACGAAGCGACCTTTTTCAAGAAATAAGTGGGCTTATTTTTTTCCCAAGCCCATTTTTTTCAGGAAATAAGTAGGGTCATGCCATGCAGAAGGGCACTTTGTCAGCGACAAAGTGCCCTTCTGCTTTTCTCAAATATCGGCGAGTTTTACAAGGTTATTGAATATCTCACCACACAAACGTCCCTGCCGACTTTCCTTGCAACGACGCCGTAATCCAACGGCTGCCCGCCTGTATGTTAAACGACTGAGTATCAGCGCTTTCGTTCAACACCAGTAGCACCATTTTCCCATCGGGCCGCTTGAAGGCCACGTTGGGCAAAGGGCCAGTGAGGTTGCTCGTCAGCCTCGTGGAACCCGGCGGCACGAACTTGGCCACCTGCCCTATGATGTAGTAGGCGACGTTCTTCGTGGCCACGTTACCGTCAATAGTGACGGCCCCTTTGCACTCCGTGCAACCGCCGGGGGTGTGCGGGCCGTAGCTGGGGTCGTTGGCGAGGTTCCATTCGAGGGCCACCCGGCTCCAGTTGCGCATCGTGCCGATGATGATGTTCTTGATATGCCATTGAAAATCACCGTCGAAGGTGCCGTTCTTGCCCGTCCATTGCTCCGTGAAGTAGAGTGCCTTGTCGGGATGGGCAGCATAAACGGTGCTGAGCGCACCCGCATCGCCGGCATACATATGGAAGGCCGAGCCATGTACGAAAGCTTTGGCCGCAGGGTCGTTTAAGACCTCAATGGGATAATTCGGTTCGTCGCAGTTGTGGTCCCAAATGATGATTTTTGTCGAAATGCCCGCTGCTTGGAAGGCCGGGCCGAGGTGGTTTTTGATGAACTCCGCCTGCTGCCCCGACAACATTTGCATACTGGGATTGTTGCCGGGGTGGTGAGGTTCGTTTTGAGGCGTAATCGCCTCAATATCAATGCCGTGAGCCTTGTAGGCTTGGATGTATTTCACGAAATACTGGGCGTAAACGCTGTAATATTCTGGCTTGAGATTGCCACCCTTGCTGTTGCCGTTCGTCTTCATCCAAGTTGGCGGACTCCACGGCGTACCCATGAACTTGATGTTCGGATTGATGGCCAAAATCTCCTTGATGATAGGTATCAAATGCTCCTCGTCCTTTGCGATGCTAAAATTTGAAAGGTTAGGGTCGGTTTGTCCTGCTGGCAGGTCGTTGTAGCTGAAAACGGTGGCATCCAAATCGGAAGCACCGATGCTCATGCGCAGGTAGCTCACGCCGATGGAGGTGCTATCGTTGCCGAATATTTCCTTCAATAGATTTGTCCGTTCCGCTGCCCCCATTTGATGGAGCAGCATGGCGCTGCCGCCCGTCAGCGTGAAGCCAAAGCCTTCGATGGGCTGCAAAGCCAGTGTCGTATCAATGGTGATGGTCGTGAAACGGTCGTCACGACCCGTTGCGAAGCTCAAAGGCTTCATGTAAAGCAGGTTAACCTGGTCGGCAGAGGTTATCCAAGCCTGCACGGGGAGGGTGGGGGTTGGGGTAATCGGTTCCTCGTCTTCCGTGTTGGATTTACAAGACAAGGCACTGAGGAACAGTAGGATAGGCAGGATGATTCGCATGGATGAATTGTTGAATTGCTATATTTTTGTTTTACAATAACGGCGTGGCTGAAGGCCACGCCGTTGCTTGCTTATTAAAAGGAATTAAAGAATTAGTGTTTTCTGACAAGCGGGATTTATTTCTCCCAGATAACATCCCAATCTTTAGGTTTCATGTCTTTGCACCCTGGCTCGTAGTCTTTTCCGCCGAAATAGCAGAGCTTGGTGCAATTCCGGTCATAGATATTGCCCCTTATGCCCGGTTTAGAATTTTGGTCTGCACTGTAAAAAAGGTAAAACTGCCTGTCACTATCGGATAATATTTGCTTGGCACCTGCAGACGTTTTGAACGCTTCGATTTGTTCGTTTATACAAGTGGGCAAATCAATTTCATTAGCCTCTTTAACCATCAACGTCGCAATCGAATGTGGCAAACTCACCGTCTCCGCTGCCTGCCCTTTCACCCAAATTCGGTAGCTGATTTTTTCGCCCGTTGGGTTCATCACCACCACAACCGTGCTGCCATCGGGGTTTTGGAAGGCCGTGGTCAGCAACTGCGCCCGGCTCGATGAGCTGACGATGCGCCTCGCCCCCGGCTGTATGAATTTCGAGAAATGGCCGATGTAATAATAGGAGTTCATATAGTGCAGCGTGCCTTCTTTCGTCTTGGCGTGGAGCGGCGCAAAGCAGAAATTGCCGACGTGGTTCGGGCCGCCCGTTTCATCGAGGAGGATGTTCCAGTCCGTCCAGGCCACGGCGCCGTTGTTGAAGTCCTGAATCATGTTCTGGCCGTAGCGCTCGCCCCATTTCCATTGGTTGATGGTCTCCCATGAGAAGGGGAAGTTACAGGCTTCCGTCAGCAACAGGTTTTTGTCAGGGAACGCCTCATACACCCGCCGCACGTTGTCGAATTGCAGGCCACCGTTCCAGTCCTCGTACCAGTGGAAGCCGATGCCCCAGATGTATTTGGCCGCTTCGGGGTCGTGCAGGTAGGTGCTGGCCCGCTGGTAAATCAGGTCACGGTTGTGGTCCCAAGCGATGAGTTTTTTGCTGCCAAGGCCGTTGCGTTGCAAGGTGGGGCCGAGACTTTTTTTGATGAAATCACGCTCCTCTTCCGCCGAGTAGATGCACGACTCCCAAGTCTGTTTGGCCATTGGCTCGTTCTGCACGCTGAGGCCCCAAACCGGGATGCCCCGTTTTTCATATTCTTGGATGAAACGCACGAAATAGTTGGCCCAAGCATCATAAAACTCCGGCTTCAGATGGCCGCCCTGGAGCATATTGGCGTTGTCCTTCATCCAAGCTGGTGGGCTCCACGGACTGACGTAAAAGTCCAAGTGCCCAGCCACGTCCATCGCTTTTTTGATGAATGGGATTTTGTATTTCTCATCGTGGGCGAGGTTGAAGGTCTTCAGGTCCTTATCGCCTTCGGCAATATAGGTGTACATATCGCTTGAAAAGTCGCAGCTATTGATATTGGTTCGGGCGAGGGTGTAGCCAAGGCCCTTTTCCTTGTCGAAATAGGCCGTCAACACCTCCTTTTGCTTGTCGGCGGGGAGCTTCGCAAATGTCTCCGCCGAGGCATCCGTCAGCGCCCCGCCGATGCCGAGGAAGGTCTGGAACATTTCCGATGGGTCAACAAAAACGCAGGGTTGCGTCTCGAATGGCTGGCCAAATGGCGCTAGCGTCAATTCTTCCGTTTTTGTGAGGCGGTGGTTGGTGTTTTCGGCGGTGGTGTAAACGGTGATTTTTTGAGAAAAAGAACAGATGGTTGTGAGCGTGAAAATGATGGCGAGCAAATTTCTCATGGCAGTTGGATTTACCTACAACGTCGGGGAGGTTCCGAACCTCCCCGACGATTGGATTGGCATTACAAAAATCAATATCCCTCGTTCTGCACCAGCTTCGAGTTCTTGTCCAACTCGGCCTGTGGTATCGGCCAGTAGAGGCGCTCAGTTGTCAGTTGGTAGCCAACAAGGTTGCCTGTGTGGTCAATCGTTTCATTGTTCATCACCTCGATGGCACGGCCCGTGCGTTTGAGGTCGTACCAGCGGTGGCCCTCAAAGGCCAATTCCAACCGGCGCTCCTTTTCGATGGCAAGGCGCATGTCGGCCTGTGAACTTGCAGTGGTCGGTGCCAAACCTACCCTTGCCCTAATCTGGTTGACGATTTCGGCAGCACCTGCTTGGTCGCCCGTTTCATTTAACGCTTCCGCCTTCAGCAGCAGGATGTCGGCCAGGCGGATGAAAATGTAATTTTGGTCGCTGCCTTCATTGAAATTGCGCCATTTGTTGATGAACGGGTAGTGCGTTTGTGGCCAATGCTCGTCCGACCATTTGCCCGTGATGTCCACGAAAATAATGCTGGCGTTCTTGCGGGTATTGTCCCCCTCCTCATCAAATGCCGCTACGAGGTCGTTGCTTGGCAGGTTGAACTTTTTCCAGTCCAGCCCACGGAAAATCTTAGTGCCCCAGTTGCCATCCGAGGAGCCACCGGAATAGTTGATTTCAAAGATGGACTCGGTGGAATTCTCGTTGGTGTTCAGCCAAAGCTGGTCGTAGTTTGGCAGCAACGAATATGGCCCTGCAATCACCGCATCGCAATATTGCAGTACCTTGTTCCAATCATGCGGTTCCTGCGTGGCATAGACCTTGGCCAGCATGGCGTTCACGGCCCCGACGGTTGCATAACCTTTATCAGGGGCTGCCACCCGCACTCTTGTCAGGGCCGTCTCAAGGTCGGCGATGATTTGTGCATACACTTCCGCCTGCGGCGAACGGGCAGGAAAGATGATGGGGTAAATCTCTTCCAACAGCTCGGCGCTGATGGTCTTCACCTCCTGCAATTGCAGCGGCACATCGCCCCAAAGCTGCACCAACTGGAAGTACATATACGCCCGAATAAAGGCTGCTTCGCCCCTGATTTCCTCCTTGCGGTCGCTTGTCAGCGCAGGGTCGGTCACGGCATCCAGGTTGTTCAAGACCGTGTTGCATTTTCCGATGGTGGAGTAGAGGTAGGCCCAGTCCCGGCTCACGTTGCGGTTGGTGGCCACGAGTTTGAACTCGTCAATCTGGAAGTTGTCCGGGTTGTCGCCCCCGGCATAGGCGTCGTCCGATTGGGCGTCGCCGTTCACCATGTTGTCGAGCTGCCAGTACTCGTTCTTGAAGTCGGAATAGGCACCTGCAAGGGCTGCCTCCACCTCCGACGCCGATTTGAAATAGACCGAATCGGTACCAGAATTGTCCACGGCAATGCTTTGCGAAGACGGCTCTATGTCGAGGAAGTCGTCGCAGGAGGCGAGGAACAGCGCCGCCATTATTGTTGATAGAATTAATAACTTCTTCATTTCTTATTTGGTTTAGAAGGTTTAGAGAGGTTTAGAAGGTTTAGATGGCTCCATTTTAAACCTTCTAAACCTCTCTAAACCTCTCTAAACCAAGCTATTAGAATTCTACGTTCACACCCGCTGTCAGCGTCCTCGCTTGCGGGTATGTTCCGTAGTCAATCCCTTGTTCCACGGCGCTGCGGCCAAAGGCGTTCACCTCCGGGTCGAAGCCGCTGTATTTGGTAAAGGTGAGCAGGTTTTGCCCCGTCACATAGACCGACATTTTTTGTACATTCAGCCTTCCGAGCGATTTAGGGTTCACATTGTAGGACAGGGTGATGGCCTTCAAACGGATGTACGAACCATCCTCTACAAAGCGGGAAGAATTGTTGATATTATAAAGGTTCCTCGCCCGTGGGATGTCCGTGTCCCGGTTCTCCGGCGTCCAACGGTCCAGCACTTTTGTGCTCTGGTTTTTGCTGTCGAACATACCCTCCAAATCAATGCGGGTGGCGTTGTAAATATCGTTGCCCTGGCTGCCTTGCAGGAAGATGCTCAGGTCGAAGCCCTTCCAGGCGAGGTTGTTCGTTATGCCATAGGTGAAATCTGGGTTGGCGTCGCCAATCACAGTGCGGTCGCCTGTGTCCCAAATGCCGTTCTTGTTCACGTCCCTGAAAATAAGGTCGCCCGTTTCGGGGTCAACACCGTCCGACACATAGCCATAGAACACGCCCAATGGCAGCCCCTTGCGCAAGATGGCCACGTCTTGGTTGTTGCTATAAACTGGCCCGAAGAAATATACATCAGTGTATTGCAGGTCGAGTACCTCATTTCGGTTGAAGGAAATGTTCAAGTCAGTCGTCCAACTCAGGGCACTTCCTTCTGTGTTCACCGTCGAAAGGCCAAACTCCAGGCCCTTGTTTTCCACCGTTCCTGCATTGGTCTGGATGGTGTTGATGTCCAAAGAACTTGGCAACTGCACGTTCAGTATAAGGTCTTCTGTCTTTTTGTAATAAGCGTCAGCGGTGAAATTGATGCGACCTTTGTACAGCGCCAAATCCACGCCTATGTTCGATTGGGTTGTGGTCTCCCATTTTAAGTCAGGGTTGCCGTAGGAAACTTGAACCGCAGCCGGGCCTGAAAGCGGGTTGGTCGGCGTACGGCGGAAGTAAGACACAAGACCATATTTGGCATAGTTGGAAATACCTTCTTGGTTGCCGTTTTTGCCCCAGCCCACCCTGATTTTCATGTCGTAGATGCCAGCAAACCTATCCATGAAAGGCTCCTCTGAAATGCGCCAGCCCACGGAGAAGGAGGGCATGGTGCCCCAAGGATTTGCCAATTTTGACGAACCATCCCGGCGAAGCGTTGCGGTCAGCAGGTACTTGCTTTTGTAATCATAAGAGAAACGGCCAAAGAACGAGGCCAAGGCCCATTCTTGCACATCCGTTGTGCCTGTAACCACGTTAGCTGCGTTGAGTGTTTTCACAAGTGTATCGGTCGGGTAATCGTAACCGCTGAGGTAGGTATCGCTCCACCTCGATTGCTGCAAACTGCTTCCCACCAAGAAGCCGATTTTGCTTTCGCCAACGGTGGTTTGGTAGTTGGCCGTGTTTTCCCAAAGCCAGATATTGCTGTTGGACTTGTCTGCCCGCCCGATGCCCCTTTGGTCACGCCCGAAATTGGTGCGGAAGGGGTCGAGGTAATAGTCCCATTGGTGTGCGTTGAGGTCAACCCCAAGGTTAGTTTTCAATGAAAAGCCCTTGAAAACGGTGGCTTCGAGGTTGGCGTTGCCAAAAATCCGGGTATCAACTGACCGCTGGTCAGCACCGAACATATAGGCAATCGGGTTTTCCCAAGATGGTTGGAACGGGTTCGGGTCGTACCAACCGCTGCCGTCGTCCTTGTAAACATGGAGGAAAGGAGGAGTATTCAATGCGCTCATGATGACGCCGCCCCGGCCACTGCTGGCATTGTCGGGCGTGTCCTCCGTTACCGAGCGAAGCAGGTTCAGGTTGGTGCCCAATTTGAGCCAGCGGTTCACTTCGTTGTCGAGGTTGAAGCGCATGGAGTAGCGGTTGAAACTGGCTGGTGCCACGATGCCGTGCTGGTTCAAGTAGTTGCCAGAGAGCATGTAGCGCTGTTTTTCGTTGCCTCCGGCAAAAGCCAATTGATAGCTTTGGATATTGCCAAGGCCAAAAGTCTCATCGCTCCAGTCAGTATAATTTGTCCAGGAAGGGTCATAGGCACCAGGGTTGATTTCGTTCATCAGGTCACGGTAGTCCCTTGTGCTGAGGGTCTCAACCGTTTTGCGCAGGTTGGATACCCCGCCATAAGCATTGAACGTTACCGTGGTGCGACCTTCCTTGCCTCGTTTGGTGGTGATGATGACCACACCATTGGCAGCCCTTGCCCCATATATGGCGGCAGAGGAGGCATCTTTCAGCACGGTCATGGTCGCTATGTCCGCTGGGTTCAAGCCACGGATATCAGTCGTTGGCACGCCGTCCACGACGTATAGCGGTTCGTTGCCAGCCGTGACGGAAGTAGCGCCACGCACCCTAACGGAGATGTCGCCACCTGGTTTGCCACTCGGCTGGACAACCTGTACACCTGCGGCCTTGCCCTGTAGTGCTTCGGCAGCGGAGGCCATTGGGCGGTTCTTGATGGACTCCTCGTCAACGACCACCACGGCGGTAGTAATGTCAGCCTTGCGCTGGGTGCCGTAGCCGATCACCACGATTTCGTTGAGTTTCAGGTTTGCGGTTTGGAGTACAATATCAATCCTTTTTTTGCCTTCAATGGGCACTTCCTGTGCTTCGAACCCGGTGAAGGAAAAAACAAGGATGCCATCCTTTGCATCGAGTGCGTAGGTGCCGTCCACTTCAGTGATGGTGCCTTGGTCGGTGCCTTTTAGCATCACGGTAGCCCCAATCAATGGCTCGCCGTTGGAATCGGTAACGAGGCCTGTAACCTGTGCCGTGATAGCAGTTGTGAGCGCTGCAAAAATCAGTGATAAAATAAAAGACTTCATCATAGTGATTTGATTTGGATAGGAAAATTGAAGGCGAATGCCTTCAACAACCATAAAGGAAAAGCAGGGAAGATGGTGCGAGCCATCTTCCTGCCTTTCTTATCGTCTAACTTACATTGGTAAGGTCAAGTACAGGTGCAAGAGGATGTGCTTTAACGCACCTGCATTAGTTGAAATGATTTATCTATTAACGAACCATTACCATCGTCCAGGCTGCACCACCATCGGTGGCACCGTTCAAGTCAACGGAGACCGTCATCACTTCTTGGCCACCTACGATCAAGTAGCTCATTACCTCATATTGGTTTGTGCTGTTGCCATCGTTTGGTGGGTCAACGTTGTTGTCGTTTTCACCACCATAGAAGCCTTTGTAGAAACCAATGAATGCAGCACCTGTTGGGCCATTTGTCAGCTTGATGATGGGCCTACCAGATGGGGAGGCTGACGCTGGAATGAACTCATAGGTATGCGTAGCGGAACCAAAAGCAGCACCTGGACTGGCCGCAATTTCAGCATCCGTCCAGCAACCATTAGGGCTACCCATGTAGCCGTCGTTACGGGCTGTGCCATTGGTTTTGTATTGCATGTTACCAGCCTCTGGGCCAGTACCACCCGCTGTGAAAATGAATTCGTCATCGGTCATGCAAGACCAGTCATCTGCCCCTGTGGTGGAGCCATCCAAGCCAGCCGCAGGCACTTGCCACCAGCTGCCATCTCCGAGTGCTGGGCCTACTACGACTGAGTTGGCAGCATTGCGAACTTTCCAAGCACCACCTACCAATTGGTCAGCAGACATGGAACCTGATGTTATGGTCAGTTCCTGTGAAGCGGTAGATGTGCCATTAGCATTGGTTGCTGTAAGGGATACCGTATAAATGCCAGAAACAGCATAAGTGTGTACAGGGTTGGCATCAGTAGCAGAACCACCATCACCAAAGTCCCATGCATAGCTAGTCGCATCTTGTGAAGTATTGGTGAATGTAACTTCCAAGCCATTGAATGCGGTTGTGAACCCAGCTACTGGTTTTGGGCCAGGGATTGGAGGCTCTTGTGATGGGTCGTCATAGTGAACCAAAGTAATTCTCCAATAAGCATCGTCCTGACCACTTGTATTGTTACCAAATTTCCATTTGGATTCCAATACCATATAGTCAACATCACCATCAGTCAACTCAATGATGTCAAGTTTAACAGACTGTTGAGGCGTGTTTACCTCAGTGTCGGTACCAATTTTGGGCAAGCCAATCCATGCACCAAGACCTTCCACAGTCAGTGTGGTGGCATCTAGTGTATAGCTGTGGCTGCCATCGCCAAATGCTGAAAGGTCAGCACCGCCGGCCCCGGTCAAGTGGGCAGCATCGCTTGGAAAGCAAGAGCCAGAAGGTTCGAATACGCCACCTTCAGCCCAGAAATCACCGTTGGAGTTGTAGGTCATCCCACCGTCACGGGTGAAAGTCCACTCGTCGTTCATGATACATGGACGGCGAGCTATTTCGTCGTTGTCCTTGCCTTGTGCCCACCAAACCGTAGAGCGGTCAATCGGGCCAACTTCTAGCGGCCAAGAGTCAGCGTCCACTACACGCAAGAGTTTCCAGGTCTTGGAGTCGTTGCCAGCAAGCGTGGTTAACTGTTGGTCTGGATCCACCAAGGTCACAGTTTGAGTTGCAATATCTTGGTCTTTGCCGTTTTTGTCAGTGGCAGTCAATGATACAGTGTAAGTGCCTGCACCAGCAAATTGATGTACTGGGTTGGCTTCGGTTGACAGAGAAGACCCATCACCGAAGTTCCATGATAGTTCAACAAATTCTTGTGACTTGTTGGTAAAATGAACCGTCCTGTAGTCATTGGCATCAATCTCATAGTCAAATCCTGCGATTACTTTGGCTTTGTCATCATCCTTACAGGAGAAGAAAAAGCCCAGTGCAGCCATCAGCATGAGCAATGCCGAGTTTCTAACCAGATTTTTCATGAATTTAAGTTTTACAATTGTGAAAGAATAAATTGGTTGTACATGCCTCACTACCATTAAGTAAAGGTTGTTGGAGGTCATTTCTTAGGCTTGGGGCCAAATTCCCAACCTGACAGGCGACAAAATTACTTGGTTCGTAAAATTAGAGATACTTGTTTTTGAGGTTTTATGCTTTTGAGCAGTCTTCGGGCTTTTTCTCAATGATTTTTGTCAATATCCGTTCAATGGCCGAATAAAATTCGGGACAATGTTGGAAAAAGATAGAAGGCAAATGAAGTGATTCTAACCGTTAAGCGGTAGAAATGCCCCCTGACAAACGCTTGTCATCGTTAAAAACGCTCCATGACAATGGTCAAATAGTGAATGGTAGGTGGGCGGTGGTGAAGGCATTGGTAGAGGTCGTTGCTTTTGAGTGTGGTTCAACTACAGTGGCCTGAAATTTTATATGGCCCTAATATAGTCGTTGAGCGAGGCGTCTTTTTCCAACCCCATTTTCCGCTTCAGCCTGTACTTGCTCTGCTCCACGCCGTTCACCGTGATGTTCAAAATTGTTGCGATTTCGGCATTTGACATGCTCAACCTGATGAAGCAGCAGAGGCGAAGGTCATTGTTGGAAATGTCAGGGTGTCGTTCATGAATAAGGTGTACAAAATCTTGGTGAACTTGGTTGAAGGTTAGTTGGAACTGGTCCCAATAGTCTTCTTGGTTGAGCTCGCTGTCAATCGAGCGTACCACCTTGCGAAGCTCTGGCAGAGAGCTTTCCAATTTTTGGATTTGCGCTTTTAGGTCGAAAAGGAACTGGTTCTTGTGGGCAGTTTCCAGCACCGATGCACTCAACTTGCCTTGGTTGTCTTCCACTTCCTTTTGTAGGGTCTCGTTCTTCAGTCGCATGATTTCTTGCTCAGCCAAGAAGTGCTTTGCCTGGAAAGCTGCTTTTTGGTGGTCGAGTTTATACTTTAACGTAAAATAAGCAATGGCTACTGCCAAACTAAAGCTTAGCAGGACGAACCACCAAGTTTTCCAGAAGGGCGGCTGAACCTTAATGCGCAACACCGCTTCTTTACCCCAAACCCCGTCGCTATTGGCCGCTTTGACCCTAAGTGTGTAATCGCCGCCGCTCAGGTTGGAGAAAACGGCCCGGTGCTGGTCGGCCCGAACATGGTTCCAGTCGTTGTCGAAACCCTCCAGGAGATAAGCAAACCGGTTTTTGTCAGGGTTCATGAAGTCATTGGCCGTGAACTCGACGACGATGCCCCGGTCAGATGCTGCCAGTTCGACCACGGCATCTGGTGAATTCAAATCGCAATTCAGAACAGTGCGCTCATTCCATTCGCCGATGGGTACTGGCTGGCCAGCCAGCCAAAGTTCCGTAAAAATCACGTTTGGAGGGTATGGGTTCCGTTGAATTTCATTGGGCATTAGGATGGAAAAGCCGCCCATGCCACCAAATACCAACCTGCCATCGGAGAGCCGAACGGCTGCCCTTGGGTTGTAATGGTCATTGTTCAGGTTTACATCTGTCCATGAACCCAAGAAGGTTTTCGATGCGTGGTCGTACCGCACTATTCCATTTTGGGTAGCAATCCAAAGTTTTCCATCCAAATCTTCACCCATGCTGATCACCATGTTGGAAGGCAGCCCGTTTCCTATGTCAAAGCGAAGGATGGTTGCGCCTTCTTTTTCAATGCAATTTAGCCCATTGAACTCGGTTCCAATCCAAATCCGACCTTGGCTATCTTGGAAAAGGCATTGCAGGTTGTCTCCGCCGAGCTGGTAGGCTGGGTTGGGTTCGGCTACATGAAATCGTTTAATGTTGCCGGTGGCAATGTCGAGGCGGTTGAGGCCCTTGTCCTCACTTGCAGCCCAAAGATACCTGCCATTCCTATCCAACAGCACATCAACAATTTGTACGCTGGAGAGGCTGTTGGGATTTCCTGCTTGCGGCAAGTAACGTTTGAACTTGCCCGAACCTGGTGGTAGGTAGTTGAGGCCATTGCCGAGGGTGCCCACCCAAATGCCGCCGTTTTCGTCAGTTGTTAGGTCCCAAACATTGTCGTGGCTAAGGGAGTTGGGGTCATTTGCATTTGCCCGAAATTGGGTGGTATGCCCCGTTTTGTCATCGAAGAAAAAAAGCCCCGACGAATAACTTCCCAGCCAAAGCCCCCCATTTTTGCCTTTTTCAATACAGGTAACGACTTTTGGAGAATTGCCTGGAGGCAGGTTCGCTTTTGCTACTTTCAAGTTCTTGTCGTTTGGGGTTGCCACAAAAAGCCCTCCACCATCACTTCCAAGCCAGATTTTCCCACTGTTGTCCTGGTTGATGGCCAATACCGAGCGAAGTCCCATGCGCTGGTACTCCTGTTGGTTTTCATGCACAAAAAAAGGCTGGTTATAGGTTTTATGAATGTTCACCCCCCCATTGAAAGTGCCGACCCAAAGGTTACCAATCCGGTCGAACATCAGTTGGTAAATGGCATTTGTGTTCAAGGCCCGTGGAAAACTGGCAGAGGTCACCGTCCGCCAATGGCCAGCATCTGGGTTGAATATGCTTAGTCCCCCACCATCCGTTGCTATCCAGATTTGGCCGAGCGAATCAGTGGCAACGTCCCGTATGAGGTTGTTGGAAAGATTGTTTTCAGAAGCGGCATCACTATAATAATGTGTAAAAGTATTTTGCTCTCGCTCGAAGCGGTACAAACCACTACCAGAGGTACCAATCCACAGGTTGCCCTTAGGGTCGAGGCAGAGTGATTTTTCATAGCTGACCATGTTTAATGGGTCTCCGCTGTCAAGGTGAAAAGTGGATTTCGAACTTGGGTCATAGCCATTGATACCTCGCCCGTCCGTGGCTATCCAGATGGTACCTTTGCTATCCTCTACGAAATCGAAGATGAAATCGCCGCTCAGAGCCGAGGAGTTTGGCTGGCAATTTTTGCAATAGTGTCCGATTTGCTGCCTTTTTTCATCGAAAACAAAAGTACCGCTGCCCGATGTGCCCACCCATAGCCAACCCCTGCTATCTTCAAAAATGGCACGCACGGTTGCCTTGCCCCATTCAATGTTCGGGTTGGTTTTGTTTTTTGGAAAATGCTCAAAACGTCCTGTTTGCTTGTCCCAAACGCTGACTCCAGCCTCCCGGTGGCCTACCCATATTTTACCTTGCTTGTCTTCAAAAAGTGAATAAATGGAAGGGCCGTTAATACTGCCATTGTTTGAATTATTTGGCAGGAAAACCTTGCACTCATACCCGTCGAAACGGTTTAGACCGTAGCGAGTGCCTATCCAGACCAAGCCATCTTTGTCTTCCAACAAGGCATATACCGTGCTGTGTGACAATCCATCCTCAGCCGTCAGGTGGTCGAAAGCCATTGGTTGATGTTGGCAAATGCCAACAACGACATGCAACAAGGTCAGGCAACACAGCGTGAATAGCTTCAATTTTTTTGGCATATTGTGGCAAAAAGGCTTCCTCAGATACGTTTTTCGTCTGCAAATGTAAACGAGGGCTAAAGATTCCAGCGAGCCATGTTGATAGTTTCGCCAAAAGGCAGCTAAAGCTATGAGTGGTTGCTGGCATTCAAGGAAAAGCATTTGTCAGGGTAATTTTAGGCAGTTCTTTCTGTTTTCCTAAAAATCTTCCTTCCTTTCTTACTAACAATTCTGAGCAAAAATTACTTGCTTTGCATCACCTTGGTGCCTGAACCAAGTGCAAATGAGTTCCCGCCTATTGATTTTGACCAAGCCCAGTTTTCTCGGTGATTAAATGGTTCCTTCTTTTTAAGTTAACTGAAAAAAGCAAACTTTTAACTATGCAAAAGTTCATTTACTCTTCAAAAACACGACGCAGAGCGCCCTTCGCAAAGCTGTTGCTTACGATGCAATTAATCTTAGTACTTCTCAGTGCTACCATCCCGACGGCCAATGCTGGCCCCGGCATGTTTGACCCTGCCGCACCTATCACTGTCACCGGCCAAGTTAGGGATGCAAATGGGGAGACGCTCATCGGTGCAAGCATTTTTGTTCGCGGGGAAGAAAGCATCGGTACAGTGACGGACGTGGATGGCACTTACTCCATCCACGTGGACGAAAATGCGACCCTCGTTTTCAGTTTCACAGGTTTTGAAACCCAAGAAATACCAGTCGGTGGCCGTCGGGTCATTGATGTGGTGATGCAGGAATCATCCCTGCAATTAGAGCAGGTTGTCGTTGTGGGGTATGGTACTTTGACGAAAAAACAGGTGACTGGTGCTATTTCACAAGTGAAAGGCGATGACCTGAATAAACAACCGCTGCTCACGGCGGCACAAGGAATCCAAGGCTTGGCTACTGGTATCCAGGTCATTGGCTCTGGCGAACCCGGCACACAGCCACGGGTTCAGATTCGGGGCATCAACACAGTGCTGACCAACGAAAACCCACTCTACGTGGTGGATGGCGTCATCACGGACAATATCACGAACATCAACACCGCCGACATCTTTTCCATTGATGTTTTGAAGGATGGTGCTGCCGCAATTTACGGAACCCGTGCTGCCAATGGTGTTATACTCATCACCACCAAAAAAGGTAGGGATGGCAAAATGTCCGTCAGCTTGGACACCTACCGTGGCTTCCGCCAGCTCATCAATGTGGTGGACATGGCCGATGCCCAATTCTACGCCGAATACACGAACGAGGCAAGGGCTTACGAAAACCAGTCCCCACTCTTTGACCTGGACACCTTAGCCTATGATACCGACTGGTTCGATGAAATCAGCCAACGGGGCGTGGTACAGAACTATTCGCTGAACATCAGTGGTGGCACGCCAAACCTTAGCTACCTGTTTAGCGGGGGCTATTTCAGCGACGAAGGCGTACTGGTAGGCGCTGAATTTGAGCGGGTGACGCTCCGCAACAACAACGAGTACCGTCCTTTCAAGTTCCTTCGCATTGGCAATGTGCTGAACGTGAACCTGAACAAAAGCCGTAACAAGCCAACGGGAGCCTTCACCGACGCATACCGCATGGGTGCCACTGCCCCGGTCATCACGCCTTACCAAAACTATGGCTACGTGAATGGATTGAGCGTGGCTAACCCAGTAGCGACATTGGAATTGGCCCATAATTATGACAAGAGCAACCGTTTGCAGGGGAGTTTTTACGGAGAGGCCGACCTATTTCAAGGGCTTACTGCCCGCTCTTCCTGGGGATTTGACAAGGGAGTTGGCGACAACACCAACTTCAACGGTGTTTACAAATATGGCATTTACAACAACCCGATTTCTGAGTTGCGGTTGAGCAACTACAGATCGTTTTACTGGATTTGGGACCAAACCCTGCGCTATTCAACCAAATTTGGAGATAACAACACGATTGAACTTCTTGGTGGCCACTCATCTGAGCGCGACAATGGTTCGTCCATAGCCGTTCGGGTTGCCGATGTGCCTTCCGACCGTAATCTATGGTACGTGGGCCAGGGCGACCCTTCCAAAGTGACTGTTCCAAGCCATAGTGGGCACTTGCTCACAAGGGAAAGCTGGTTTGGCCGTGCCAATATCGGCTTCCTCGGCAAGTACAACTTGAGTGGAACTATTCGACGGGACGGCTCCAGCGCCTTCCCGAAAGACCAGCAATGGGGTACTTTCTACTCTGCGGGTGCCTCTTGGATAGTTTCGGAAGAGGGATTTTTGAAAGATGTTGATTTTGTTGATTACATCAAACTGAGGGCTGGCTATGCCTTGCTTGGCAACGACAATATCAGCCGCATCGTGAACAACGAATTGGCTGCCCTCTTGTCCGTTTCTCAAACCGACCCTTATGGTTTCCCGAACGGCCTCGTAGGTGGTATCACCATCAACCAGTTGAAGGATGCTGCTGCAACTTGGGAGGAAACCAAGTCCATTGATGCAGGCTTGGAATTTGGCTTCGCCAAAAACCTTTCGGGTGAAGTCTCCTATTACAATAAACTTACAAACGCTTATATCCGTGTACCAACCCCAGCCGTTGTGGACCCCGATGGCATCCTCAGCCGTGCCGCCGACGTGCGCAATAAGGGTATCGAACTAGGCCTGAAATGGAATGACATCTCTTCCCCAAATTTCAATTATCACCTTGGTTTCAATGCCACATTCAATCGCAATGAAGTGGAGTCCGTTACTGGCGGCATTGACCTGAAAGATGGCGGCCTCGGCAACGGAGAAGTCACCACTTCTACTGTGGTTGGCCAACCAATTGGCAGCTTCTGGGTGTATGAAACAGATGGCATCTACCAGACACAAGCCGAGATTGACGAATCTCCACACTTTACAGGCACACTGCCCGGCGATTTCCGCTACAAAGACAACAACGGCGATGGCGTACTCGATGAGCGTGACCGTGTTTTTGTGGGTTCTTACCAGCCAAAAATGTTCTACGGCATTGAGGGCGGGGTGAACTTCCTAAACTTTGATTTTACCATCAACTGCTATGGCAACGCTGGCAACAAGGTTTACAATGGCAAAAAAGGCGTGCGCTTCGGCAATGATAGTGTGGAAGCTGCCCGTGAAGCTCGTTGGACCGAAAGCAATAGGGACACCGACGAGCCTCGTGCATCCAACAGCATTCCCAAGCCTTCGACCTATTTCGTGGAGTCTGGTAATTTCTTCCGAATCAATAACGTGACCCTTGGCTACACCCTTCCCGCTGGCCTCACGGACAAGGCAAGCATCGGCAGGGCAAGGATCTTTGTTTCGGCTCAAAACCCGATTGTAAAGAAGAAGTTCTCCGGTTTCACACCAGAACTCCCAGGTTCCAGTGCCCTTAACAGCGGCATCGAGCTTGGCATTTATCCTACCTTGGCTACTTACATGGTGGGCGTGAATGTTGATTTTAAATAAAAAAGCATAAGCCCAAAAGGGTAGAGTTTTTTGATTAAGGTATAAAACGTGAGGTTTAAAGTTTGAGCTTTCAAAAGCTTGTTTAATCACAAAACCTAAGCATTTGCAATGGGTTTTAGCCTTCAAAAATCTGTTCATTTAAATCTGTCGTATTATACTTTTGTCAAGCATTAAAAAGCAAATCGGCGGAGCCTAAGGTGCCCGCCAATAAAAAATCCATCATGAAAAACTTATCATTTTCATTCATTTTCATCTCGGTGTTGGCGCTCACGGCCATCGGCTCTGGGTGCAAGAAGGACTGGCTCTCGCCAGCACCTGAGAATACCTTGATACAGACAGATTCCACATTCCTCGATGCGAACAACGCAGAGAAATTCGTCAACTCCTGCTACAACTGGACGATACAGTGGGGCCAACACGTGTTTTCATGGATAGGCATGAGCAGCATCACCTCCGACGATGCCGACAAGGGCAGCGACCCAGGCGACCTTGGTGCCGACAAGGACCAAATGGATGCCCTGAGCTATACCCCAACAAGCCTTTCCGTGTTGGAAGTATGGGAAGCCAACTACACTGGCATTGGCCGTTGCAACCAAGCAGTGGACAATATCCCAAAGTTCATTGATGCTGGTCTTGATGCCGACCTCGCCAACAGGCTGGTGGGCGAGGCCAAGTTCTTGCGGGCCTATTTCTACTTCAATCTTGTACGCTGCTATGGGGATATCCCTAAAATAGCTAGGGTGTACAAAGGCGAGGAGGCTGCCCAGATTTATGACGACTATTCCAATAACCCGAAGGCTGAAATCTATGCCTTGATAGAGGAGGACTTGCTTGATGCAATTTCCAAGTTGCCGCTCAAAAGCCAATATGCTGCCAAAGACCTAGGACGTGCCACGAAGGGTGCGGCACAGGGCCTTTTAGCCAAGGTGTATTTGTACCAAAGCAAATGGAATGAATGCCTGTCAGCTTGTAACGATGTCATCACCTCCGGCGAGTACGACCTTGAACCAGACTTTTCCTTGATTTTTCGTCAGTCGCATGAGCATGGAATGGAGTCCCTATTTGAAGTGGAAGGCCAAAATGGTGCAGAAGGCTGGGGCATCGGCGGCTACTTTGTCACCCAAGGCGCAAGGGGTGAAGTCACTGGTGGCTTCAATGGCTGGGGCTTCAACACCCCAACAGATGACCTAGAGGCTGCGTTTGAAGATGGCGACGAGCGCAAGGCGGCCACAATTTATTATGTAGGTCAAACGCTGTGGGACGGTGCAGTTGTTGAGTCGGCCTCGAACCCGAAATACAATTATAAAGCCTATGTCAGCCAAAGCCAAGAGGCGAACTACGATTCTTGGTCGTCTGGCAAAAACCTTAGAATCCTCCGCTACGGCGAAATATTGCTGATGAAGGCCGAGGCTGCCAATGAATTGGGCAATAGTGGCGATGCCATTGAAGCATTGAACCAAATCCGCAATCGAGCCGGGCTTGACAACACCACCGCTTCTACGCAAAGCGACCTACGGGAAGCCATTCGGAGGGAGCGCCGGATGGAAATGGCGATGGAGCACGACCGCTTTTTCGACCTTGTCCGCACAGGACGGGCGGGTACCGTTTTGCGTGCCCACGGCAAGAATTTTGTGGACGGCAAGCACGAATTGTTCCCTATTCCGCAGAAACATATTGACTTGAGTGCAGGCAAGTTGAAGCAGAATCCAGGGTATTGATTCTGCCAAAAACAGACAGCCCTGTTGGAACTTCGAAGCTCCAACAGGGCTGTTTTATTTTCAACGTGCTGCACCATCAACTTTGCTGCTATTTTTTCAAAAATTTCACCACGCTATTTTTCAAGCCTAAATTGATTTTTAAAAAATATAACCCCGAAGGCAATCCCTTCAAATCCATTTGATGGCTGAACAACCCAGAAGTCCTTTTTTCATCAACCCAAAGGGCTCTTGCCAAGTGGCCTTGCGAGTCCATCAATTCCAATTCGACGATTTGTGGTTTTTCCAAAACAAACTCGACCGTAAGTGCATCGGTTGCAGGATTGGGGTAGGCAATCACATCAAAGTCTGAACCGAGCGGTTCAACTACTGGTGTCAAATCCTCAACAAACCCGATAGCGTCCAGGGCTGGCTGAATTTCAGGGTTTGACATGAACAAGTTCCAAAGCAGCCCACTCCGGTAATTCTCAATCATGCAGATAATAGGCCCTTGGTCAATGGCCAAGGTGCTGGTGGCGTACCAGTCTTCATCGAGGTTGAAAGCATCGAAGAAGCCCATTTTGCTCCAAAGTTTTGCACCATGCACCCTATAAAAATGCTTGAGCGCTTTCATGCTCTCAGTAGGGGAGTATGGCATTGAAGAAAGTGCGGCAGTAGGCGTTATCGTGCCATTGTCATTGCTGGCTGTCGGCTCATGGGCCAGGTAGCCAACGAGCGGGTCATCACTGGCGGTCAGGCCCCAGCATTCATCAGAGTAGCCTTCATGGTTTTCCGGGTTTGCGATGCAATAGGCCTGGTTCACCAAGCTGTGGTGCTTGTTGTGGATATAATAATTGGTGTAAGCGTCTTTGATGCCCCTTGGGTCAAAGCCCAAGTACGAATAATGGGCAAAGAATAGCGGCCCGCCCCTCGCAGGTCCCACATCGAGTTTATAACCATAATAGGTGTTGCCATTCACGTAGCCAGGTTGTGCCCAACCAGTATCCCAAAGGCTTGCAGGTACGGAATGGGTAGGCGAGGCAATGGCCAAAAGATAAACGATGAGTGCCTCGTTGTAGCCCCGCACCTGGAAGTTCATCTGCCAGCCAAAATTGGGTGACCAGTGCCAGTAGAGTTGATTGGAGTTGTTCTTGCGGTACCAGTCCCATTCTACAGCTTCCCATAATGCGGTTATTTTTTCTCTTAAAACCAGTTCATCTGCATTGTCTTCATCAAAATATTGCCTTGCACTGAGCAGTCCCTGCATCAAAAAGGCTGTTTCAACAAGGTCGCCTCCGTTGTCGAATTGGCTGAAAGGGACGACGGAGCCAGAAGCGCCGTTCATCCAATGGGGGAACACGCCATGAAACCGGTCAGCCGTTTCCAGAAAGCTTGTCATGGTATTCAAGCGTTCGAGGGCTTGTTGCCGGGTGATGAAGCCCCTTTCCACTGCCACCAACATTGCCATGATGCCGAAGCCCGTTCCACCTGAGGTCACCACATCCCCGCTACTGTTCCGCTCTCTGGCCATTCCGCTTACGGGGTGTCCAAAATCCCAAAAATACCTAAAGGTGTAAAGTTGTACCATGTCGAGTAGGCCCTCGTCGCTGAATGCGACAACCGTGGTTGCCACTGTATCCGATGTGGCAAGTACGCCGCTACTACCGAGCGCTTCAACATAATATTGGTAGTTTTTTGGCTCAGTACTGGAGAACCCAACAAAGTCGAGGTAATCTGTTGGGAAGATGATTTTGACTTGTTGAAAGGGCTGCCCATTATCGGAACGCCAAATTTTATAGGAAAAAGGCGAGATACCACCAGGTACTGGCCAGGTCAGTTCCACATGAGAGTCATATGGGTGTGCGGTGATGCTGAAATCTGCTTGGCCCCATGTTGGCGAATCAACGCCGACCCAAAGCCAAACTATGAAAGTAAGAAATGGAGGTTTAATAAAATGAATATTGAAGTCCATATTGTGCATTGTGAAGCGGTTTGTGCGAAAATAACCATTCCCACCTGAAACAACTTGGGAAGTTGCCATGATCGGCATCAGACAGCGCAACCAGGGCCTCAAATTAAGCGTGTATTTGGTGGAGGATTGTTGAAATTAAATTGTAAAAAATTGATAATCAATAAATTGTCGTATAAAATTGTGACATGGTAAAATTCAAGAAACGGAACAGTTTTTGGATACACCGGATAGCAAAAATCTATAGAGGGACAAACCCATGCACTTAATCAAACTTAAAATATTGCAACCACTGCAACGCAATGAAAAACCTCATAGAAGTTTCAAAGATAATATCGAAGAAGAAGGTAAGGAAGATAGAGGTGCTTGATAGCAACGCCTTGGACAGCAAAAACAGCAAGTTTTTGGAGTTCTATAATGCGCTGATGGCCGACCGATTTAAGAATGACCGTGACGCAGCCTCTTTTCTGTACAAATGCAGTCCCACCGACGACAAATACCGTCAGTTGAAGTCCCGATTTCGGAAACGATTGATGAATACCCTGTTTTTCATTGACCTGAACCAGCCGAACGTCTCTGGGTACGACCGCTCCTATTTTTCCGTTCATCGGGATTGGTCATTGGTGAAGATAATGATGTTGAACGAGGCCCCGCTGTCGGCTGAGGAATTGGCTCGGCAGGTGCTGCTCATAAGCCTGAAGTACAAGTTCTCGGAAATCATCTTGAATTCCAGCCGAATACTCCGCCAAGTTGCTTCTGAGAAGGGTAACCAGGCCGATTTTGACGAATATGATGGCTATATCAAGCAGTATCAGGAAGTTTTCAATGCTGAGATAAGGGCCGAGGAACTGTACCAGCGGGTATTGATGCACTATTTGCGCCCAGTGGAAGAAGTCCGGGCCAGTATAGAGCAGTTGCAGGGCTACTGCGACGCTTTGGTCGGCCTTTCGGAGGTGCATGATTCCCCGGTTGTCTTCTACAATATGTTCCTTGTGTGGACTTACCATTACGAACTCCAACAAGACTACGTGTCTATGCTCCAGATTTGCCAGCAAGCCGAGCAGTATATTGACCAAAACCCCAATTATTTGCAGGAAGAGAAATTGGCTACTTTCCAGCTAAAGAAAATGACTGGCTACCTACACCTTAGCGATTTTAGGAACGGCAAAATCATGGCGGAGCGCAGCCTTCAGCTGTTTGAAGAAGGGAGCAATACTTGGTTCAATTTCATGGAGTACTATTTGCTAACTGCCCTTCATACTGACAACTACATCAATGGGGCGGCAGTGCTGCTAAGGGCCAAGGCAAATGGGAAGTTCAAGAAATTGGATTACGAGGCAAAGGAAAAATGGCGTGTATATGAGATTTTCCTTATTTATTTCATTGAAAAACAGCCCGGTCAAATAGATGCGCTAAAAGAACAATTGGGCAAGCATTTTAAATTGGCCCGTTTTCTGGCCGAAACTTTCAGCTATCCCAAAGAGCTAAGGGCCTTGGCCGTTCATATGCACACTGCTCAGGTGTTGTTCCAATTGGATAAAAAATCGTACACAGATGCCGCAGAGGCCATTGATGCACTTCGTACTTTGGGGAAATACTTTTCGGATAGCTCAGAAAACTACCGTATGACGCAATTCATCCGTTTGATGTACCAAGTAGTCAAGGCCAACTTTAAATTGAGCGAGCTTTCCAATACGGATAAATACTACAATGCGTTGGTTGCCCGCCCTTTTTTCTTCAGGGGCCTTCTCACTGAGTTGGAAGTGATACCCTACGAAAAGCTGTGGAACCACGTGCTGTCGAAATTGTGACAAGGTCACTCGGACATGTCCATTGTATGGAACACGTTCTGGACATCGTCATCCTCTTCCATTTTCTCTATCAGTTTGATGACATCCTCTACTTCCTCGTCGGAGAGGCGTTTCAGCATGGAAGGCACCCGCTCAAACTTTGATTCCTGTATCTCGATTCCTTTGTCCTCCAAGGCTTTGTTAAAGGTGCCGAAGTCGGTAAAATCGGCTGTGAGCAGGAAGAGGTCATCTTCTTCCCTTATGTCTTCAAGCCCAGCATCTATCATTTCCAACTCGAACTCGTCCCGGTCGGAGATGGCCGATTTTGCCACTGCAAATACCGCCTTGTGCGAAAACATGTAACTCACCGAACCGGAAGTGCCCAATGAGCCGCCGTATTTCGAAAACACGTGGCGCACGTTGGCAACGGTGCGGGTGGAATTGTCCGTAGCGGTTTCCACAAGGATGGCAATGCCATGCGGTGCGTAGCCCTCGTAGATGATTTCTTCGTAGTTCTCGGAATCCTTGGAGGTCGCTTTTTTAATGGCGTTGTCAACGTTAGCCTTTGGCATGTTGACGGCCTTTGCGTTTTGCACGGCCAAACGAAGGCGTGGGTTGTAGTTGGGGTCTGGGCCACCCGATTTTACGGCCAGTGCTATCTGCCTGCCCACCCTTGTGAACGCTTTGGCCATGCCTGCCCAGCGTTTCATCTTTGTCGCCTTGCGGTATTCAAATGCTCTTCCCATGGTAAGGATTGAAGGATTGAAGGTTAGTATCTCCGGCAAAATTTGCCGCTCGGTTTTTCAAAACGGGTGCAAAGGTAGGCATCAATGACAAAAACTTTGAATGCAAATAGGTGGTTTTTTTCGCCAAGCCCTAAAAGTTGAATGCAAGTGGAATTGGCAATTGAGCTACGTGGGAACCACCCAAGGGCAAAAAAAAAACGGCTACTCCATAGGAGTGCCGTTCTTGTGGCCACCTGTCTTGTTGGCCTATCTTGGAAATGCGGATGGGCAGTTGATTACTTCTTGCCGCCTTTGAGGGCGTCCTGAAGTTTTGCCAGTTTTTCCCACTCACCATTGGCAGCGAGTTTCGACTGCTCAGCCCAAGTGCTTGGGTCGTGCATTTGGAAACGCTTGCCAGCAGCGTCGAGGATGCTCTTAACAGTGGCAGCTTTGGCAGCGGCCAGGTCCTTGAAAGTAACGATTCCGGCAGCCTTGAGGAGTTCGGCGATTTTCGGGCCGATGCCTTCAATTTTCGTCAGGTCGTCGGCAACAGCGGCCTTGGCAGCAGCAGGTTTTGCAGCAGCAGCCTTAGGAGCAGGGGCAGTTTTTGCAACAGCAGGCTTGGCTTCGGCCTTTGGTGCAACGGCTTTAACGGCGACTTTCTTGGCGGCAGGCTTGGCTTCGGCCTTCGGCGCAACTGCTTTTTCGGCAGCAGGCTTATCAGCAGTTTTAGTTGCAACTGCTTTGGCAGCCTTAGCGGTAGCGATTGCGGCAACTTCACGAAGGGAAACCACCGAGTTGTAAACACCAAACGGAGTGGGGAGGTAGTTGTCGGCGTTCCAGTCGTTTTCCCAGATATGGTTGTCAATCAAGTAACGGAATTGGTACTCTTTGCCAGCAGTAAGTTCTACTTCTGTGGTGAACTCTGATTTGCCGGATTTCATTTTGTAGCCATTCTCCCAGCTCCATTCGTTGAAGTCGCCGAGGATGCGTACTTCCTTACCGCCTTGGGCGGCTTCGAGTGGGAGGGTGAAAGTAACCTTGCAAACAGGTTTCGTCTTGGAATAGTCTTTTTTCAACATGGTTGACATAAGTGAAAATGGTTTATGAAAAAATGGTAGTAGTATCAAATTTTTGAAGGGTCGTACCCAAAGGATAAGTTGGCCGGAAAGGTTAGGTTGCTGCTTGCTGTTATGTAGTGCTTGCCAAAAATGTTTGCAGCCGGGCCGTTTTTTTATTCTCCCAAATAGGGGAATTGGGTCAATTTCGTTTTGCGCCGCAAAAGTAAGCAGTTTCTGTCAATTTTCAAGCTATTTACTTGAATTTCAACTGATTATGGTTTGGCTTTTCTGGATGACCGAATCTATGTCGGCGCCATAAATCGTTCAATAATTTTGCAAAATGCTTGATTCTTGAATAAATATCCATGAATTGAACGAATTGCTTGTTATTTATTCTTCAAAATTTTCAGTAAATTTTTCTCAAAAAAAATCCCCTCAGCAGATGATTATTTGGTTTGCGTGAGTTGGGCTATTTGGTCAAACGAAAATGGCATGGACATTGCTTGGTAAAGTTGCTTATTTTTCCGACATCTCCCATTAAGGTAAATCGAAACAAAAACTACTTCAATGAACAAAGTTCAACACCTATGCTTTGCGGCAGTTCTATGCCTGCTTCCTCTTTTTTCCTCCGCACAAGTTTTTCTCAGGGTTTCAACACTTCCATCTGATGCAAGCACCTATGCGGTATATGCTAAGGTGTGCGAAGACGTCATACCTAGTGGAAACACTGTCACTGGTTCAGGACAAGTTACCATTAAGTTTCCTGCGAATGCGACCATCGCCAATTTTGTGAGCCAGGCTGGACTTTGGGCACAAAATGCCACCATCTCAAGCCCAAGCGAATCAGCTTCACATACCTATGTGTCTTTTGGATTCATCAATGATGTCCCACAGATTATTTACCAACCAGATATGGAGATTTTGCTGTTCACCTTTAAGTTGAATGGCACAAGCACTGCTCCAGTGCTCATCGAAAATGGCATAGACCCTTTCGACCAATTGCCTAACTCCGTCAATTCGAATCCTGGCAATGAGTTAACTGTGCTGGATTTTGGCGTAAACCCACTTGGGCTTTACACTTATTCTGGCAACTATAGCTCTGGCTCCATCAGTTGTGAGGTATCGCCTCAGGATACCACGGAGGTCACACCGATAGACACCACTACCACCACCGATACGACCGTAGTGGACACGACCTTGGGCGGTGGCGATACGACAGTGATTGACACGACGCAAAATGGCGGCGGTGGCGGGGATACGACGGTCATCAACCCACCGAATGATTCCACCCAACAGGCTTCAGGTGTCTTCGATTTGGCAGGTGACGCTAAGCATTTTACCCTCTACCCAACACCTGCTTACGAATGGGTCATGGTCGAGTTCCTTGAAAAGGATGTGAATGGGGGAGAAGTAAAACTGTACACCTTCAATGGAGTAGCAATAGGGGGGATGGGAAGAGCCGGACGAGGAAGTGTGAAACTCAACGTCAGTGGGCTGTCATCGGGGCTGTATATCTTGTCCTATGAGAAAGATGGGCAAGTATTGCAACGGTCAAAGTTTATAAAACAATAACTATTAACATAAATCACCTTCGAGGGCGTTGCAGAGCAACGCCCTTTTTTGTTTTCCTTTTCACCACATCTTTCCGTTTGTGGCCCGGATGACTTCGGCCATCTTCAGGTATTGGCCAGTGGTGAAGCCGCACCTGCATGGGTAATAGGACATGATATTGCCAACATCCGGCCTATAATATTCGTTGTTGGCATCTTGTCCTTGGTGAATGTAACGGCAGTTTTGGTCAACGTAATTCCCAACTGGTTCGGATGGGACGTAGTTGTCAGCGTGGGTGTCGCAAATCAGGTCGCCTTCCGTAGCACAGTTGTCGCCATTGACCAACTCAGTGCCATTGCCTTCAAAAGTGTGCAACAGCCCAAAATAATGGCCTATTTCATGCGCAAAAGTGCCTGAGTTGTTGCAGCCGCCTTTTTTGATGACCACACCACCGCTCGTATAGACGCCTATGCCACCTACGTTGGCAAAGCCGCAGGCCGCTATGTCGAGGCCCAATATTTCCTGAACAAAAAAGAAATTGATGCGATAGGCCTGCTGCTGCTCTATTTCCAACTGCATGTAATCGCCGTTGTCCAAGGTGTCGAGGTTGAAATTGGCCACGCTGCGGAACTCGCAGACCTCAAAGCTGACGCAAATAGGCTCAAAGTACTTGTTCAGGGCAGTCACATTGTCCAAAATCTCTTGCTCAGTAACGTTCCAATTACCGAACTCGTCCTCGACCACGTTCGCCACGATAGTGAATTTTTGGTTCAGGCATGGCAACGGTTGTTGATAGGTGATCAGTTCGGTCTGGCCGAAAAGGGCAGCGGCGAAAACGGAAAGGCTGAAGATGAGAGCAAGCCTCATGATATTGTTTTTTTGCATGGTGAAATTGTATGCTTTGGCAAATTAAACGCAATCCTACGCAAATGTTTAGCGAAGGAATGACAAAATTCGAGATTTGTCTTCCACTAAAACTAATTTCTTCCTTGTTTTGTGGACACAAAAGTTTTTTTTCACGTTAGAGGAAGAATACTCAGGTGGAATAAACCATCCGACTCATCCATTTATCATTCGAATTTTACCATGGCTAATAAGCTCTTACTTTCTTTGGTCTTTTTGCTGGTTGCACTTACCTCTTTTTCCCAAACTGCCGACCAAACTGCAGGGTGCGCACCGTTGGTGGTAACGTTTACGCCCCCAGCAGGTAGCAACACCTATTTTTGGGAACTTGGCGTTGGCGGGGCAACTTCTACGGAGGAAAACCCATCACAGCCTTATGTGAACCCAGGCAACTACACCGTTAATTTTCGCCAAAGTGCTGGTGGACCTATCATTGGTTCTGTGAACATCTCTGTGTACGAAAAGCCCGATTTGGTGGTGTCGGCTGACCCAATGGCAGGTTGTGCCCCGTTATCGGTCAATTTCACCAATGCCACCGTCATTGACCCCAATATCACGGTGACGAGCTGGGGGTGGGTGTTTGGTGATGGCTCTTCCGCAACGAGCCAAAATGCTTCCCACAATTATACAGCTGCCGGTATTTACGATCCTTCCTTGGAGTTGATTACCAATTACCCCTCTTGCAATAGAACTGAAATTTTTGACAATTTGGTAGAGGTGTCCAGTTCCCCTAACGTGAATTTCACGACAACCCCCAACCCACCTTCTTCCTGCACGGCTCCGTTAACGGTCAGCTTTTCGAATACCTCAGAAACTGGGCTTATGTATCAATGGGATTTTGGAAATGGCACAACCTCCGCAAATGCCAATCCCCCAGATGTTACCTATGATGTCGAAGGTGTTTACACGGTAACATTGACCGGTACGAATGCCACAGGTTGTTCTGCTACGAAAACAGTGCAGGTTACAGTCGGACCACCTTTAGCTGAGTTTACAATCCCAGATACGGTCTGTATCGGCGTGCCTTTCACCGATATTATCAACAGTTCAGCAGGTGGCCTTTATCAATGGACATTTGGACCTACGGCAACTCCTGCAACATCCACGCAGTTTGAACCAACGGTCACCTTCAATCAACCTGGTCTGGTGACGGTAAGTTTGAAGGTCATTTCAGGAGCCTGTGAAAGTACTACGACCAAGGATGTTTTTGTGGAACAACTTGACCCAGGTTTTGCTTTCAATCCTCAGTTTTCATGTGATTATCCTTTCAATCTTTCTGTAACGCCAAACCAGACATCTGGGGTGGCTGAATACAAATGGTATTTCAACCTTGTTGATTCGGTTTTGGCCCAAAACACCACTTATGTTGTGGAAGCCGAAAGCCCCAACCCTTATTACATCGAAAAAGACACCAATATCACCAGCATTGTGCTTCAAATCACGTCGGAAGCGGGCTGTGTGTTCAGGGATACCAATATCGTGGAATCGTTCTCGCCAACCGCCGTTTTTGAGGTGGATGTGGTGGATGGCTGCGCCCCGCTTACGGTCACTTTCCGAGACAGTAGTGTACTTCAAACTGATATTGCAAGCTGGGAATGGCATTTTGGCGATGGCCAAGTGATGACGACCACCAATACCAACCCCGTGCAGCATGTCTATCAAACCGATGGCGATTTCAATTCATTTCTTGTTGTCACCAATTCGCTGGGTTGCAAGGACACCTCCTACCTGCTGCCCATTTTGGTAGGTACACAACTTATGCCTGACTTCACGGTGGACAAGACCGAGATTTGCCCCGGCGATTCTGTCCATTTTACCACTTTGATAAACGACCCCCGCATTGATGCCTGGCACTTTGATTCGGATGGTGGCCGCACTTGGCACTGCTACCAAGAAGACGAACTCAATTGGATTTTCACTACCGAGGCAGGTGCCCCGATGGATGCTTCGCTAACAGTAGAATACAACGGTTGCTTTTCGACCCTCGTCAAGGATGACTTGATTACCGTTAATGGGCCGATTGCAAGGCTGGAATATTCAATGGATTGTGCAACACCATATGATTATGTGTTTGCCGATTCCAGCTATGATGCCACCAACGTTACTTGGTTTTTTGGCGATGGTATGACCAGCACCCAGCCATTCGTCACTCATACTTACGCCACAAGGGACTCCTTCCAGGTCATTCTGGAAGCCTCGAACCCAACTTCTGGTTGCCCGATTTCAAGGGATACAGCCACCATCTTCGTCCGTGAAATCATCGCTAATTTTAGCTTAGATACGATAATTTGCAACACACTGCCCTATAACTTGGATGGCAGTGCTTCCCAAGATGTGGATGCTCGCTGCTACAGGGGCTATACTTGGCATTTTTCCGATGGAAGGCCCATTACCACCTCCGAAGCTGTCACAGAACATTTTTTCGCTGGCGACCGGGACCAATGGTTGGCCTTGGAAGTCACGGACATCAACGGCTGCCGGGATACCCTTCGGCAAGACATCAATGTGTTCAACCTTTTCCCAACCCTTAGCGTGGACGATTCCCGTATCTGCTTCCCCGGTGAGGTCAATTTTACCGATGGAACGGATGCCGATGTACCCATTGTAAGTTGGGAATGGGATTTTGGCGACGGCAATACGAGCACTGAACAAAACCCATCGCACCTTTTCACCAACCAGCCAGATGCCCCAAGTGGCGTGATTCCAGTTACACTTACGGTGGAGGACTCGGTGGGGTGCCCAGGTATGGCTATGTTCGAGCTTAGCTATTATACGCCCGTCAGCAATATTGCGACCATTCCAAACCCTAATATCTGTGTCGGCGAGGATGTCAGCTTTTTTGCAAACGATTTCACTGCTGAAGGCTCCAACTTGACTTGGTCTTGGGATTTCGGCAATGGGCAAACGGGGTCTGGGCAATCCGGGAACGCCACCTACAACCAAGACGGACAATTCCAAGTCAGGTTGTTCTTCACCGAGGTGGCCACCCAATGTTCCGATACCACTACTGTCACCGTCAATGTTCAGGACTTCCCACAAGCGGCTTTCACCAGCAGCTTGGACAATATACCACCGCCTATTTGCTACCCGGCCAATGCCAGTTTCAACAACACCACAGTAAGCGATTACCCGATTTCTTTGCTGTTCTGGAATTTTGGAAATGGCCAAACCGCTATCGGCCCAAACCCCTCAACCGGTTTTGGAAAGGGCACGTTTGAGGTGACACTGATTGCCTCCACTACATTCGGCTGTAGGGATACCATCAGCAATTCCTATACTTTGGTTGGCCCGGAAGGGGATTTTGATATTTCCGCAAATGCAATTTGCTTGGGGGGAGAAATCACGGTTTCAATCAAAGACACCGTGGACATAAGCTCTTATGAATGGAATTTTGGAGATGGAATCAGTGTGGAAAACCAGAACCCAGTGACCCATACCTACACAACCTCCCAGACCGGACAACTGCAAGTGGTACTGATTCTGAAAGGTGAAAATGATGCCTGCACCACAGCGAAAAGTCAAACCATCACTATAGTAGAGCCTTTGGCAGCTTTCGATGTGACGGACGAAGACAAAAAGGTTTGCCTTGGCGACCCATTCGTTTTTGAAAATACTTCGCAACTGACCAATACCTACGTCTGGGACTTCGGCGACGGTGGCGGCACGAGCGCCATTGCACCTACCTACACCTATAATGCACCAGGCACCTACAATGTGGAACTGCTCGCCACGAATACAACCCTTGGTTGCAGCGACTCGACCACGTTGGAATTGACCGTCTTCCAAGTGCCCCAACCCACTGTTGACGGTGCGCAAGTTTGCGAAGGGGACAATACCGTGCTTTCCATTCAAGGAAATCCTAATAGTACCTTCTTATGGTCGCCAGCGGCTTTGCTGGAAGGTGGAGTAAATCTCGGCAGTACGGTCACTACCATTCCGCTCACCGAGAATGCCACAATCACCCTAACGGAAACCACCCCAGATGGCTGTGTAGGAACCACGCAGTTGGAAATCGTCGTCGTTCCAGCACTACCAGAGCTTCCCAACGACACGCTGGCCACCTGCATTGATTCGCCCGTTAATTTTACTGTGCCAGTCAGTGAGTTCTACACCTATAACTGGAAGTTGAATCCTGAGGAAAGCCTGGGTGTTCTCACCTGCACGGAAGACTGCACGGAAAACACCCTGACCACGCCTTCCACGGTTTCAGTCTATGCGTTGGCAGAGGACATCTTCGGCCTTGGCTGCACCCAGGACACGGCCATCTTCCATGTGGTAATACCAGAAGGTGCCATCGAGATGCCAAATGCCTTCTCGCCCAACGGCGACAATATCAACGAGGAGTTTAACTACGTGACAGGTGCTGAAGATGCCATCAACGAGGACATCATCGTGCGCAGCTTCAAGGTCTTCAACCGCTTCGGCCAAAAAGTCTATGATAATGACACGCCAGAAAATGGCTGGAACGGCGAACAGAACGGCAAGCCCGCTCCGTCAGACGTATATATCTACCATGTGGAGCTATACCTCGGCGACTGCTTCCTGGGCAAGTTTCAGGGGGATGTGACCTTGTTGCGGTAAGCAGATGATTGGTGTTTTTCCAAGAAATAAAAAAGGGAGGCTGCGCTACCGCAGCCTCCCTTTTTTATTTCTTGGAAAACCCTAAATCCCCCTTCTCTTCACTTCCTTAATGATAAAATCCAATTCCCGGCTCACATCACCTGTCACCGAAGTGTTCTCATGGGACCGCCGGATAAGGTAGGGTATCACCTCTTTCACCTGACCGTAAACCATGTATTTGGCCACGTTGTAGCCAGCTTTGGCGAGGTTGAAGGTGATATTGTCGCTCATGCCCAAGAGTTGGCAGAACTGAAGGTGGAGATGGTTCTTGGGCAGGTTCTTGGCAGCGATAAGGGATGCCATTTTTAGGCAACTGTTGGCGTTGTGGGAGGCGTTGCAGAGCGCAATTTGCTCAAAATTTTCGATGCAAAACTTCACACCAAGGTCGTAATCGTGGTCGGTGGCCTCTTTATTGGGTTGGATAGGGGAGGGGTAGCCCATTTCTTCGGCACGTTTACGCTCTTTGTCCATATAGGCACCTCGTACCAGTTTTGCGCCGAGCAGGTATCCTTGTTTTTTTGCCAAATCAAATGATTCCATCAAAAAGGCCAGGCGGTCGGTGCGGTACATCTGGAAGGTGTTGAAAACGACTACTTTCTCCTTGTTGTAGCGCTTCATCATGCGATTGGCGAGCAGGTCTATGGCGGGTTGAATCCAGGTCTCTTCGGCATCAATGAAAACGGACATTCCCTGCTGTGCCGCATGGTGGCAGATGGCGTCCACCCGTTTCAGTACATTCTTGAACTCGCTTTTGTCTTCTGGTGATAAGTTCGGGCTGCTGCTGATTTTTTCCAATAAACCAAACCTCGCCAAACCCGTGATTTTGGTACTGATAACGGGAACGGAAGGCAACCTGGAGCCAAAATCTATGGCCCGTAGGTTCTCGTTCATCGTCCGGTTGAAGTCTTCTTCCGTTTCCTTGGCTTCTGCTCCATAGTCGAGCACGGAGTTGACACCGAGCTTGGACAACCGCTCAATGGCTGGCAGGGATTCCAGCAACGTAGTGCCACCGCAAAACTGTTTGAAAATGGTGGACTTGACGATGCGCTCGAAAAACGGCAGCGGCACTTTTGTGCCCAACATGCCCACTGCGCCACCAACGGCCACGAAATACCGGTTGTTCATAAACCGGAACAGCCGCTCCGTCTCTTTCAACTCGGCATTGTCCTTCCCCCCGAAGGCTATTTCAGTATTGGAAAAATCAAGGGCAGGCTTGGTAGGAACTGCCCCAACGGCTTGGGCCATTTTTTCAAGCCGATCAAAGGATTTAACTGGCTTCCCCGTTTTCTTCATATTTGGTTAGGCTTAAATAAGAAATTGAGAAATTGGAAATTGAGAAATTGAGGACAGCCCTCAATTTCTCAATTTCTCAAATTCCAAATTTCTCATTTAAATGGTGCGAACATCTCCTCCAATTGCTTCTTGAAAGCCTCGTCTTTTTGGCTTTCCGCAGCTTTTACGAGGAGGTCTTTGACGTTCATGAACAACTGCAAATCTTGCCCAAAACTACCATCTTCTGAGGTAAGTTCAGGGTTTAGGCCGTTGAGAAAAGTCAGTTGCTGCTTGGTTTCCTTCGCAAGGGTTTCCAAGTGCGGCTTGGCTTTTTCATAGCCACCTGCGGCAACCATCACGTTCAGCATCTGCATGGTGTTCCAGTCATAAGGGAAATTGAAGTGCGGGAACCCAGCAAGGTATTTCTCGACAATCGCAATGGCCTTGTCCTTTTCGCCCTTGTCGGTCAGGCGGCGGGCAGCACGCAGCATTATCACCCTGATACTTTGGATGCTGGGGCCGTAGCTGCGGTCAACATAGGTCGGGTGGGTATCGAAATTGCCCCATTTGAACTTGTTCATCACATTGTCGTAGAGCAGGTCGGTGTTCACCCGGCCATAGCCATAGACGTACAGCCCCTGTTCGCTCTGCGACTTGATGGGGGTGATGCGCAAACCAAGTCCTTCCAGTTGCATATAATCCTCCAGGCCAAGCATCTTGTCAGGGCGGCAAGTAACGGCGAAGTAAACCGGACGGTCGTTGATATTGGAGGCAACAACGTCCAGAACGGCCAGTTCGTCCTTGGTCAAATAGGACAGTTCCGCATTGCCCGTCTTGTGGAAAGGCATTTTGATGGGAATGCGGTCTGTAAGCGCCAAGCTATCGCCTGCATTGATGCCAAACAGTTCGCCTGCCTTGCTCATATCAATTGGCAGGTAAATATTGGCCGATGGGAAGACAGCGTCAATCCGGTTGTTCTGCCCTTTTTTGTCCACCCCAGTCAGTTCCAATGCCTTGGTGGCGGTCATTTCGCCTTGGTCCTGGTTGCTGATATAATAGACTGCGTTGCGCTTTTTGCCCCTATAGGCATCGGCTGCCATCGTGAGCTTGATGGGCGGGGAATCGTTGACCCTCCGTCGCAGCAAGTTGATGTACCAATCCACTTGAATCAAGGAAAGGTTCACCACCCGAACGTCACGGCGGATACCTTCCACCTCTTGTGCGTACCAAAGCGGGTAGGTGTCGTTGTCACCGTAGGTGAAAATGATGGCGTTCGGTTGGCAACTGTTCAGGAAGTTGGAGGCGTAATCACGAGAACCGTAATGGCCTGCCCTGCTGTGGTCGTCCCAGTTTTGGCTGCCCATCAGGTAAGGGGCGGAGAGGGCCAGCACCGTGCCGAGGCCAGCTGCACCAACGCCACTGATTTTATCGTGCAACAATTGGTAGATGGCCAAAACGCCCATGCCAATCCAGATACAGAAGGTAAAGAACGAGCCTACGAGTACGTAGTCACGCTCACGAGGTTCGTTTGGCGGCTGATTTGAATAAACGATGATGCCAAGCCCTGTGATGAGGAACATGGCCATGATGGCCGTTGCGTCGTCCGGTTTTTTATAAAAATGGAAGAACAAACCCAGTAGGCCGAAGAGGAGCGGGATGAAAAAATAATGGTTTTTCGATTGGTCGGCCTTCATCGAGTCGGGCACATTATTGGCCTTGTAAAGTCGCATTTCATCAATGAATTTGATGCCGCTTTCCCAGTTGCCGCTCTTCTTGTCCCAGGAGTAATAACCCTGCTCGCCGTTCTGCCGCCCGATGAAGTTCCAGGCAAAATAGCGCCAGTACATCCAGCCGAACTGGTAACGGAACATATAAGTCATGTTGTCGGCGAAGGTGATTTCCCCGGTGGGTTTGTCCACCCAAGCCCGGTATTTCTCAGGGCGGTTCTGTGTATCGTCGCCCATACGTGGGAACAGGTGCTTGTCGGCAGGATTGAACTTGTAAGCTACTTTTTCATCTACGATTTCATAGCGGTGAGTCTCCTTGCCTCCCTCGTTTTTCACCACTTGGCCGTAGCGGGGGGTGATTTCGTTGTCAATGGGCTGGGAGTCGAAGTCGGTGCCGTAAAGCAAGGGGCGCTCGCCATACTGCTCACGGTTCACATAGGACAACAGGCGGATGGGGTCGCTCGGCTTGTTCATGTTGACGGGTGGGTCAACGTTGGCACGCACCAGTACCACGCCGATGGTCGAGAAACCAACGACAGCCATGATTGAGCTTAGTAGCACCAATTGGAGCCGACTCTTGCCTAATTTTTCCATCAAAAAATAAAGCAAGAAGGCAAATCCAATCATTAAAAGTTTAATAAAGCCTTTGGAAATGCTTGTGTCGCCACCAAATAAACTTCCGCCAAAGACGAAGAAAAGGAAAATACCAATGAAGGCCGAGAACATTGCCTTGCTTAGATTATCGCCTTTGTGAACAACCCTGAGCCCAAAGAAGAATACTCCACTCAAAATTATGATTGTTGGAATGAGGCCAGAGTTGAACGACATTCCAAATGTATTGACCGTTAACAACTCCATTTCTTCCCAAAGCTGCGCAACACCGGTAATTACAAGTTTCTGTATGGCACCGATGATGAGGAAGCCCATGATGAAGGCACCCAAGGCTCCAATGTATTTGTCCTCGCCCTTCCAAGGCAGATAAACTGCCAATGCCAGCATCAACAGGCCACCCAATCCTTTCATCAGGATGCCGGTGGCACCAGAGAATACCACGACGGCAGCCACAACAAAGCCAATGCCCAATATGCCCCTCAGGATGACCGAGGTGGTTTTGCTGATTTGTATGTCTTTTTTGAAATAATAAAGCATGGCCAACGCCGGGAAGGTGAGCAAGCTCAACAAGTGGACGCCGATGGACAAGGCTGCCGCATACACCGTGAACACCAACCAGCGGTCGTGGGTCGGCTCGTTGGGCAGGTTGTACCATTTCAACATGCCCCAAAGCGTGAGGCAGGTAAAGAAGGTGGACATGGCGTAAACCTCGCCCTCCACCGCTGAAAACCAAATGGAGGAGGCGAAGGTCATGGAGAGACCCGCCACCAGGCCCGCACCAGCAAGGGCGAACATCTGGTTGCCGGAAGGCTCTTCCGAGCGGCCAACGAGGGCCATTTTGCCCAGGATGATGGTTGACCAAGCCAGGAACATCGCTCCCAAGGCGGTGCATATGCCCGACATGAAGTTGACGGCAAATGCGATATTTTCGGGATGTGCCTTGGTGTCACTGAGCAGCTCCGCCACCCAGATGAACATCCGGCCAATGAGCAGGAACAAGGGTGCTCCCGGTGGGTGAACTACCTCGCCCTTGTAAGCGCCAAGGATGAACTCGCCACAGTCCCATAGGCTGCCAGTCGGCTCGGCGGTCTGGTAATAGACGAAAGCGGCAATGGCAAATACCAGCCAGCCAGTAATGTTGGTAATGGTCTTGAAAGAATTCATGTAGGTGAAAATGGTTGGCGGATTGGGTACTGGCGGCTTGATGCTAAATGCTGGATGAAGCACTCATTTTCTTGCGCCCAGTGCCCAATCAGGCCAAGTGACCTTGAATGGGTAAAAAATTGATTTTCAATGCAATACAATAAATATATGGCAGTTGCATCGCAACCGTTTTCAAAAGCAGCGCAAAGGTAAAAAACTGTTGGGGATTAGTGATGTGTGATTGGTAATTGGTGCGTGGTAACTAGTGATTGGTGATTGGCGATTGGCGACTGTGACCGCCCAATCACCAATTTCCAATTTCCAATTTCCAATTCCCACTCAATAAACATCCCCCAACAACTGCCACAGCTCCTTCATTTCATTGGCGGAGCGGCCAGTGGCGGTCTGGGGGGTGAAATGGAAGCCCGGCATCGTATCAGGCAGCGACTTGGATTGGCGGGAGGCGGAGTCCAGGACGGCAATGGCATCCATCGAAGAAGGAGCAAGCTGTTTCGCCAGCCTCGGCTTAACGTTCACCCGTTTTTCGGCGGGGTTTTGTTTTTGCTCCGCAACGGGCAGGGCTACTTCCTTATAGATGGTGTCGGTGTTGTTCACATAAACGGTTTCGGTTCGCAGCACCTCTTTCGGTGCCTTTTGCAGGGCGATATTGGCTGCCAGCAAAAAGGCCAGGCCAGCGGCCACCTGCCAAACTGGCAACCGATAATACGCCATGCGCACCAAAAGGCCACCATGCGGCTTGGGCAGGGCGTTTGGCTTTGGTTGCTGCCGCAATGCCTCCAACAACCGCTCCCGGATGGCTGGGTCGGGCATGGGGCTGCGTTTCAAGGCGACCTTGCTGCGCTGCAACAACTGGTGCAGGCGGTCGTATTCCCATCCTGGCATCTGTTCCAGCACGGCCTCTTGTTCGGCAACAGAAAGCAGCTCGAAAGGCCGCTCGGTCAGCATTTTTTCAATATCGAATTGATTCATCCTGTTCATTTTTCAACCTTTTATTGGTCAGGCTATCACCTCCCTGAAACCTGGAACTTGAAACCTAAAAAACCCCTGCAAAGGCCCGCAGCCTATCTCCCAATTTTTTCAGCGTATAGAACATCCTCGATTTCACGGTGCCCTCTGGGCAATCCATGATTTCGGCAATTTCCTTCACACTGAGTTCCTCTTGGTAGCGCAGCACGAAGCATTGGCGCTGGGTTTCGTCCAATTCGCCAAGGGCCTGGTGCAGGTGCTGTTCAAATATTTGATTGTCAATGTCTTCCGAAAAATTTTCCCCAAAGAAATCATCCACAGGAGCTTGCCCCTGCTGGCGGCTGAGGCGGCGGTACTCGTTTTTCACCATATTGCCTGCCACGGCATAAAGCCAAGTTGAAAAACGCCGCTCGGCATCGAAATAGGCCGTTTTTTCCACCAGCTTCATGAAAAGCTCCTGCGTGAAATCGTCGGCCCGGTGCGCATCCTGCCCCAGCATCCGGTAGAAATAGCGGTGCATCCGCTCGCTGTACCGGTCGTACAGCTCGCCGAACGACGATTCGCACCCAAGCGCAAGGTTGCGCATGAGCTGTTCGTCGGACAGGGTTTGGTATGGTTTGTTGCGCTGCAACTTATTTTTAATGATGAAAGATAAATTGTGAAATGATAAGCTGAGGGGCAGTTAATCAACCCACTACTTATCAAATTTCCTGGTTGTAACGGATTGTAGTGATAGCGCAATTAAGGGGAAAATACATTGTTTTCAACGCTAAGTCGCAAAGACGCAAGGGCGCAAAGCGCCCAATAATTACACTTTGCGTCTCTGCGCCCTTGCGTCTTTGCGTTGAAAACGCGCTAAATTGTACCATCACTACAATCCGTTATAGTCAGCAAATTTCAAGGTTTAGCCATCATTTATTATTGTGTATTTGAACCTCCATGAATACCCTGAAACCGATATTGGGTGCAGGTTTGGTATAAGTGCCTTTTTCTGAAATGATGCCATTTTTGACCGGTTCAAACCAACTGCCGCCTTTGCAGACATTGGGTTCAATGGTCATCTCCGCCACATTTCCACTAACGTTGTACAGGCCGAAGCTATTGGGGTAATACGAATCTGCCTTAACTGGGAAGTAGCCGCCATCATCGGGAATGTCCTTTTTTGCATTTGGGCAGTCCTTGCAAGGCTGTTCGTTGCTTACATCATAGTTGCCGAGAAAGCAGCCTTTATCGTTTCGGCAGGAATAATTCCCGAATGGGAAAGGAGCATTGAAGCCACCATGCGCAGCCAGCATCCATTCCGGCTCGGTCGGTAGCCTAAACCGTACCTTGTAGTACGACTTCTTTTTGTCTGTACTGGCATTATAGACCTTCGTAATCCACTCGCAGTATTTGACGGCGGCCTCATAACTGATGTTCACGACGGGGCACGCTGGGTCATCGGGGTGGGCGTGCTTAAATAGCTCACTATCAGGCAGTTGCTTGTATTTTTCTGGTAAAAGTTTGTGCCAATCAGTCCTTGGTGCCTGACAAATGGCCAACTGCTCGAATTCTTTGTTTTTCAATAAATCCATCAAAAAAGCCTCGTACTGCTCATTCGTCACCTCGGTTTCGGAGGCATAAAGGTTGCTGGCTCCTGGAATTGGCTTCATGCCCTTGTCGAGGCTTCGTGCCGAAATGGAGGTCTCGAAAGGAGGCTCATCTTGGGTTTTGCGCCCATTGAAGTAGCTTCTAAGGATGTCGGAGCGGTTGCCCTCCTTGGCCACCCTTTCCATCAAAATTTCGAGGTTCACCGCCTTGTAGTCCTCGCCGCTATTCGAATAATGTTGGTGCAGCATCACGAGCCCCGGCAGGTATTGCAGGTTCATGGCGGCCATGATGGAGGTAATGGAGTCAGGACTGAAGTCCACCCGAAGGTAATCGAGCAGGAAGCGGTTCTCGAAATTGTTCTTCAGCATGGCCATGTTGTCGAAGTTGGTCGGCGAGTATTTGAGTGCAAGCCCGGTGAGGTAAAGGCTGTCCCCAAGTGCAAGCCTAAGTTGCTCCGGCAAGGTGTTGGCCAGGTAAAGGGGCCGTTGTGCCTGGGCCGCAAGCTGGCGGATTATTTTTTCGTAAACCTCTGTTGTTTGCAGGGCACCACTGAGGTCAATATCCTTGATACCGAGGTTTTTGAACTCCCTTGAACGGTATTCATCGTGCATCAAAAGGTTGATATTCAGGACTTTAACATCCTTTTTGACTTCCCGTAAGGTTTGCAAAACCCAGAGCGGATAGGTGTCGTTGTCGCCATAGGTGAGCAGGATGGCATCTTGCCCAACGGAGCCCAGCAGGTTGTAACTCCAGGCCAACAGTTCACTGGGGAACTCACCTGCCTCGAACAACACGTTTAGGTAGTGCATGGCTTCGGCCTGCTCTCCCCTCACGATATGGTAGGTGGCCAGGTCGTGGAAGATTTCTGTACGCTGTGGAGCAATTTCATGGGCTTTCAAAAGGTATTTGAAACGGTCTTCGTTCCAGTCCGCAGCCATGAACCGGATGAACAGGTACTCGAAGGTATTGTGCAAGCTGGCAGGTATGCTGGCTACGATGGCACCCATATCAAAGCTGGCTGTTTCGCTGCGGTCGAGCATGTTTGCGTAACGTGCGGCCCTGAAATAGTTGAGCCAAGCGTCGGCATTGTTGGTGTTTTTCCTCGTTTCCAACTGCCAGAGGTTGGCCTGCTCGGTATAGTACTCTTGGCTTCGGGTGATTTTCGAAATGGGCCTGATGCGTTCGGGCAGGGTGGGGTACACACTTGATTCGTTGGCGAAAGCTATTTCGGCAAGACCCAGTAGGAGTAAGGCTATGATTTTGTTCAACATGGCATCTTAATTTTAAGTGATTTCAGAGGTGTTACACGTATTCAATTGGCCGGTTCATTTTGGAGCAAACTTTTTTACATTTGCTGGAAATACTCTTGATTTCAATGCTAAAAACGCTGATACTCTTAACGCAACTCACCCTATGTCCATTGGCGCTGGTTGGCCAGGACGTTGAATTTCTGTATTCAATCCTTCAGGTGGAAAGGAATTACTTCAAGCTCAATCCAGCGGCTACGCGTTGGCAAGAAGGGGATGGCCTGACCCTGGCAACTACATTTGATTTTGAGCCACCTGCTCAAGTTAGACCAAATGCATTTTCATTGCTTTTTGAGAAAGGAAAGAACCGGTTAGGCTTTGGTCTGGGAATAGACTTGGTCAATGGATATTCAACTCAATTATCCTCATTATCGCCTTCAATAGCCAAGTTTTATCAATTAAAATCAGGCGGCACTATTTCATTTGGAGTTGGGTTGAGTTGTGCATATTTCACTTTCGATAACATTGGCAACCAAGAGGAAACAGGCCTATTTACCCCCAAAGCTGGTGTATTTTATCAACAAAATCAATGGTTTGCTGGGGTGACCTCCGTTTTCCCAAGCCAACAGACAACACCCCGCTCGGTATTGCGACTGGAATTCCTAAATCCACCAAGGATGTATGATTCATTTGCCAATCTTATGGTAGGCACCAAATACAAGCTGAACGAAAAACTTGATTTAAAACCAATGTTGATGTTAAGCCACGGCATAACTTATCCGCTCACCAGCGGTCTGGAGTTAGAAGAAAAGCCGTTCAGTAGCAACAGTTTTGATTTATTGGCTGATTTCATTTTAAAAACTAAATATTCGTTTGCCATTAATTGGGGTTTTACCAAATCCAAAAACGATTATAATTGGATGAGGCACAGGATTGGGCTTCGAGTAGGAGGCTACCTACCAAAATTAAAATGGAGCCTGGGTTATAGGGCTGTGGATTATTCCACCTCCAATTTTGGTATTAGTTCCGAATTGATGTTTTCGATTTCTTACCGTCTGAAAAACAAGTCCTGAACCCTGGTTTCGACGACTCTTTGGGTTCAATTCAGGGCTTCACTCCTTTTGCAAAAGCCATACATGGAAGGCTCGCATTCTATTCTTGCCTGTACCCAATACAGGGTTGAACTTCAATTATTAATTATCGCTATGGCTTAGTATTTGTGATTCCCGTTCTCATCAAATCTGCATGACCAGGCTCCGCCTCGTTTCCCTCCTTTTTTATTGACACATAGTCTGTACCGCACACTCCAAATTAGGAACGACTAAACCATTCATCAGATGAGCTACTGGAACACTATTGTCTGCACTTTATTCATGCTGGTTTCCAACCTGGCCTTCGGCCAATACCTGGAGAACTATGAGAAAAGGGCACTGACTTCCTTCCATTCAAAGGATTATCCCTCTGCTTTGATTTTCAGTGAAAAAGTACTTGAGATAGACTCAAGCAGCGTGGCTTCCCTTTTCATCGCTGGGGAGTCGGCAAGGCTGTCCGGCGATTTCCACAAAGCAGAAGCGTATCTTGGAAGGATTCCAGACAACGCCAAAGTTGGGTACTATGCCGTAACGGATTTCCAACTGGCAACAGTGAAGATGGACCTCAACAAACAAGCTGAGGCGAAACGCTACTACCAAGCCTATGTGGATGCCCACAATTCACCGGACAACCTTTTTGCTTATTTGGCAACGGAGGCTATCAAGGCAATGGATGAAGAGGTAATGGCAAAGAGGAACCCATTGAACATCCAGCCTTTGGCCGATAATGTCAATTCACCACGACCCGATTTTGCGCCGCTTCGATATGCCGATAAAATATTTTTTTCGTCCATTACTTCGGCAGAAGTTGGCAAGCGCCATGCAAAGAAGCCAGTCAGTCGCATTTACGAAGCGAGGGGCAATTACGCTCCGAGGCTGTTCGTATCAAACCCAGAGAAGGATAACCTGAGCGCAGGCAATGTCTCATTGACACCAGATGCGAGCCGCGTCTATTATACCATCTGCAAAGGCGATTTCATGGAGTCGGAAGGGTGCGAGATTTGGTACCGTGACCGGGAATACGAAGGCTCTTGGGGGCCGCCCAAGCGGTTGCCTGAGCAAGTAAACGTTAAGGGGGCCAGTGCTACCCAGCCTTCCATTGCTTGGGATTTGCAGTCCAAGAAATATGTGCTCTATTTTGCTTCCGACCGGCCAAATGGCAGGGGCGGCATGGATATTTGGTGCAGCGTTATCCAACCAAATGGCAGTTTCTCGGAAGCCGTTAGCCTGCCTTTCAACACCCCGGACGACGATATCACACCTTTTTTCCATCAGCCAACGCAGACGCTTTTCTTTAGTTCCAATGGGTGGCCGGGCAAGGGCGGCTTCGACATCTATCGGGGCCAGAAAAACAAGGAAGGTGAATGGCGGGTGCCAGAAAACCTGGGTGATTTGCTCAACAGCAGGTATGACGAGACCTACTACAGCTTTCACGGACAGAGCCAAAGCGCCTACCTGGTGTCGAATAGGCCGAAACCCAATGCTGCACTTGGGGAAAACGAAATAACCAATTTGGACATTTACCAGGCCAGGGTTTTTGCGGAGGTTGACCTCAGGGTGTTCCGTTCTCTCGACAACAACCCCGTCTTTGCACCGAAGGTGCAAATAAAGGAGATTGGGAGCAGTGAAACGGGCGCATTTTCGGCCCGCAGTGACCAGAACAATATCCCTGTTCGGCTTGACACAGGAAAGCGCTACCAATTGACGGTCATTGCCGAAGGCTACGAGCCATATTCCTTCGAGTTCAGCACAGAAGGGTTCAGCTATTTCATCGAATTGAGCAGGCAGATTTACCTGCGCCGCCCCCTCGACCCGTGATTTTCTAAAAAATTATCAAGAAAAAAGAGGCTGGAAACAATTTCAGCCTCTTTTTTATTTGTTGGTTCAAACGGTTTTAATTCAGTACGCTATTATTTAAATAAATTTAAAATAGTATAATTTATACCATATTTATGGTCTGCGCTGACGCCGCTTCCCCTTGCATAGGGCAATTAAGTCGGCTATATTTGCACCACAATTCTTACAATTTCCCTACTCAAAATCGCTGTACAATTAGCTCACCTGGTAAACTCACCACCAAGTAAAGAACAATCTGCTCTAAATCGGATGGCTTATATGCCAATGCACTTACGTTAACCATACACCAAAACTTACGCAAAAATGACAGCCAGAATTATTTTGACCTCCCTGATGGGATTGTTGTGCCTTGCATTTTCCAATGCCCAGAACTCGCCAAAGCCGTCCAGCATCACAACTTACGAGTATGGTGCCCAACGCTACTCCAATACCATCAATGCGCAGGTGGCTGATTTTGCACCTGTCCGCTACGGCGACCGCATCTATTTTTCAAGCACAAGGGAAGCAAAGCCGGGCGAAGCCCCCGTTAGCCGAATCTTCTCCTTCACGCTCGGCGAGCAACCCAAGGCAGACAATGAGTTCAACTTGAAAAAGAACAATAAGCATGTGGCTTGCCCTGCCCTCATGCCGGATGCCAGCCGCATGTACTTTACGATTTGCAGTGATGAGGCCATGCAGAAATGCGAGCTATGGTACCGTGACCGGGATTTTGACGGTACTTGGGGCGCCGCTGTGAAGTTGCCAGAGCAAATCAACCTTCGAGGCTCCAACAACACGCAACCTGCCATCGGCTTCGATGCTTCGCAAAAAAAATACATCCTGTACTTTGCCTCCAACAGGCCAGGCGGTAAAGGGAAAATGGATATTTGGGCAAGCCCCATCACATTCGATGGAAAATTTGAAACCCCCTATTGCCTGCCGTTCAACTCCCCTGGCGACGAAGTGACCCCAAGCTATAACCAGACCGCACAGATGCTTTATTTTAGTTCAAACGGACTTAAAGGGGCAGGCCGCTTGGACGTATTTTCTGCAAAAAAGGACAAAACCGGCAATTGGGAAGCCCCACAGAACATGGGCAAGCCTTTCAACTCAGGCTACGACGACCTTTTCTTCACCTTTCATGAACCTTCCCAAATGGGCTACCTCGCCAGCGACCGCCCAGGCTCCCAATGCGACGGCAGTGTGGAGGGCTTCAACTGTTTTGATATTTATGAAATCAGCAAAAAACCAAAGAATGCAGAAGTCAAATTGGTGACTAATAACCAGAAATGAGGCCGAGCGTGACCTCACCCATTGCACAGCAAAAAAACTTGCATAACTTGCCCAGCGATTTCCGGTAATCAGGATTTCGGAAGGGCGGGGAATAGGAAGTCTGGTTGTTTTCAAGGATTCCTGTCAGCGTTTCGGATTTCCTGCAAAGAGGCCGGAGGCACTATGCTTCCGGCCTCTTAGTATTCTATTTAAAAAGTTCTTTGAAATAATGTTTTTGGATTTAAGGTTCAGTCAATTTGGAACAGCGGGATAGTGCCTTGTTAGTTTCGCCCTTGCGTCATTTACT
>WBZM01000055.1_pt2 | contig 58635 bp, 45 predicted proteins | sample 5204271 | NCBI WGS metagenome assembly WBZM01 (sample SAMN12344346, study PRJNA552823) | activated sludge metagenome | biome: Activated sludge suspended growth; feature: Nitrification reactor; material: Wastewater; isolation source: activated sludge from nitrification reactor of wastewater... | reverse complement strand
CAACTCAAGATGGCAGAACTCTTCGCCTCTACCGAAGAAGATGGAAAGTTGAAAGATTCTTTTCCTGGCTTCAGTCATTTCGACGAGTAAAAACTAGATACGAATACAATTCTGAAAATTATCTAGGAATGGTTCAACTCGCCAGCATCAAAATCATGTTGAGGTATTTATGAGACCGGCTCTAGCCACTGATTGCATTATTCCTAGAAACAAAAAGGAAAAAATATGAGAATTTTATTAACTGGTGAATGCAGTTTTGTTGGTCATCATATGGTTGAACATTTTTTTAAAAAAACCACATGGGATATTACTATTCTTGATAAGCTAACTTATGCTTCTATGGGATTAACAAGATTAAGAGACATAAAAGTTTTTGATGAAAATAGAGTAAAAGTTTTGACCTCCAATTTTACTGAGCCAATCAATGAAGGACTTGCTGAAGAAATAGGATCCGTTGATTATATTTTTCATCTGGGGGCAGAAACTCACGTTGACCGCAGTATTTATGATGCTGAACCTTTTGTTTTATCAAATGTTTTGGGAACACTGCGGCTCTTAGAGTTTGCCCGTAAGCAAAAGAAATTAAAAAAATTTTTTTACTTTTCAACAGATGAAGTTTTTGGACCAGCCCCAGGCCAGACAGCTTATAAGGAATGGGATAGATATAACTCAGGAAATCCTTATGCCGCAGCTAAAGCAGGAGGAGAAGAGCTATGTCTTGCTTTTGGAAACACTCATAAAGTTCCTATTGTGATAACTCATTGTATGAACATTTTTGGCGAACGTCAGCACTCTGAAAAATATATTCCCTTAGTTATAAATAAAGTTTTGAACGGGACAAAAGTACTCATTCACTCTGATAAAAATAAAAAGATACCTGGCTCCAGATTTTGGATTCATGCTAGAAACGTAGCAGCTGCTGTCGTTTTCTTAATTGAAAATTCTAACACTCAGGATAAATATAATATTGTAGGCGAAAAAGAAGTTAACAACTTGGATATGGCATTATTTATTGCTAAAGTTGTTGGAAAACCGTTAAATTATGAGTTAGTTGATTTCCATACAAGCCGACCTGGTCATGATTTGCGTTATGGATTAGATGGTACTAAAATGCATGAAATGGGTTGGCGGTTGCCAATTAATTTTGAAGGTTCTTTAGAAAAGACAGTGACTTGGTTTTTAAATAATAGAACCTGGTTAGAATCATCTCCAAAATAAATGGATATTTTCTTCTATGTAAGAAAATATAAAATGCAAATTCGGACTTGGTTGATATAACGACAGAAGATAATGTTGTATTTAGAGTCTGTGTTCCATCTTTTAATATCCTTTTAAAATTTTATTGCCACAACACCGAATTTCGTAGATTATTCTACGACCTTGGAGGTAATTTTATGATTCTCACTTTTTTGCGCAGCATCATATTGGTGCACTGTTTATGAAAAGTACAGGAAAAAAATGCAGCTAACTGAAAGCATTGTTACAGAATTCAAAGATGCTTGGAAATATCGATATGTTATTCAAAGTTTTGTCTCAACAAAGCTTAAACAAAGATACAGGAGAAGCATACTTGGCTATTTCTGGACAATTTTAGCCCCTTTTATACATTACGCAATTATTGGTTTTGTTATGAGCCATATTGGACGTTCTTCCATGCCAAATTATTTTGTGTATATGTTTTCAGGAAGCGTTTTTTTTAGTGTTATTGCTGGAGTTGTTAACGGGTCACCTATGTACCTAATTGCAAACGAACATTTCATCAAGAAAATTTATTTACCGAAGATTATTTTCATTTTAAATACTGTAGCGCTTGAGTTTGTCAACTTTTCACTAACAACTATTTCTCTTGCTGTATTAGGATTACTGACTCAAGTCATTCACTTTTCTTTTTCATTTTTATATCTACCAATCCCAATCATTTTTGGAATGCTTTTACTGGTTGGTCTGGGATGTATTATTTCAATTGCTGCAGTTTATTTCCGCGATCTAATTCACATTCTTCCAGCCGTGATGCAAGCTGCATTTTTTTTAACACCAATATTGTATTCGTTGGACCAAATACCTGAAAAGTATCACCAGTTTATACTCATGAATCCTATTTACTATTTAATTGAGTGTTTTAGATTACCAATAGTTAGTGGTAAAATTCCACCTGCCTCTTATTCAATTTTTTTAATTATCTCTGCTGTATTAATTTTTGGGACAGGGATCATTTTATTAAAAAAATACGACAATAAAATTGTGTTTAGGTTATAGCTATGAGTACAAATGAAACATTTATTAAGTTTGAAAACGTGTGTTTAACCTATGATCTCTATTTAGATAAAACAAATAATTTAAAAGAATATTTGATCAATAAACTCGCCCACAGAAGACCAGTTTCCAAAAGTCTTGAAAAAGTTACAGCATTGAAGAATATTAATATTGAATTCCACCAAGGCGAGAGAATTGGAATTATTGGGCGAAATGGCGCTGGCAAAAGTACCCTCCTTAAAGTTATTTCTGGTATTTACAAACCCACAAGCGGCAAGTTAATTGTGCAAGGAAACATTCAGCCTTTAATTGAAATTGGCGCTGGATTTGATCCAGAGTTTACAGGAAGGGAAAATATTTATCTCAATGGGTACATGCTTGGATTCAGTAAGGAGCAAATTAAACAAAAAGAAGCAGAAATAGTTCAATTTACCGAGCTTCATGAATTCATTGACGTTCCGGTTAAATACTATAGTTCAGGAATGTCAGTTAGATTAGCATTTACCATTGCTACAAGTATTGAACCTGAAATTCTAGCTTTTGATGAAATGCTTGCTGCAGGAGACATTGAGTTTCTCCAAAAAGCTAAATTGAGAATGGATAATTTAGTAAGCAAAGCAAAAATGTTAATTTTAGTTTCACATGATTTGAATATGATATCCTCATTATGCACTAAAGTTATTGTCATTCACCAGGGGCAAATATGTTTTGTAGGAAAAGCTGATGAGGCCATTGCGTTTTATATAAATAAAGGCTACAACCAATAAAATGATGAATAGTATTTTTCACAAATTTTTAGAGACTTTTTCAAAATACCCATCTCCTGAAGAAACAGAAAATTTAATTTTAAATCGATTCAATTTTCATTATTTATCCTCTAAATCTATTTTGAAAACATTAGATGAAGATATTTATATTGATGTCACCCATACTGTAAACTATCCATACAACTCAGGGATTCAAAGAGTTGTAAGAAAATTAATTTGCGAACTAAAAAAACAAAAAAAAACTTTTATTCTTATAAAATTTACCTATGACGGTCAACCGGTTGAATTAAATGATTCGGAAATTATTAAATTTTACAACTGGGAAAATAATATCCAAAACACAGATCAAAATATTGAATTTATTATCTGGAGTTATTTTAAAAAAATTATTTTTTTCATGAAGAAATTCATCCCACCTTCACTATGGTCTAATTTGAAAAAACTTTTTTATTACTTTCGTGCTATAAAGCAATCAAAGAAAAACATCTTAAGTCTAAAATCCAATACTTCAATTTTAGATTTGAGAAAAAAAAAATTGCTACTTCCTGAAGTTACAACGGAACCAGAACGAGTTCATGCGATATCCATTTTGTCTAAATATTATCAAACTGAAATCTCCTGCATTCTTTATGACTTAATCCCTGTCTCACATCCTGAGTATTGCACGGTTGGTTACGATTTCATTCACTATCTAAGAATATTTAGAAGTATAAAAAAAGTATTTTCAATTTCTGAACATTCATCAAACGAACTAATTTATTTTAATAAAATATCTTTGCGAGAAATTAATGAACCGTTACAAGTTAAAACCATTTATTTAGGCGGTGATTTTGATACAAATTTAAGCTCAAATGAGTTTGTCATTGGAAAAAAAATAATTTTAATGGTCGCCAGATTTGAACCCAGAAAAAATATTAGACGTGTTTTGGCTGCCATAGAAATGCTGTTTTACGAAAGAGATGACTTTAAATTCGTTTTAGTTGGAAATCCAGGATGGCTTCAGGAGCACATCCTTACAGATCTTCACTCATTAAAATCTAAGGGGTTTGACATAGAATTTCATATGCGCGTATCTGATTCCATACTTGTTGAATGGTATCAGAAATGTTTTTTTACTATTTTCTGTAGCATTACTGAGGGTTTTGGACTACCTATTGTTGAATCTATTTTGTTCAAAAAACCATGCATAACGACACATTATGGATCACAGGCAGAAGTGGCAAACAAAATTGGAGGATGCTTGTTAGTAGATCCTTTAGACATTCAAGACATATATAATAAGGTTAAAGATCTACTTTCAAATAAAGCTCTTTATCAACAAAAAATTGATGAAACTTTAAATGCTAAATGGCATTCTTGGAACGACTACGCAAATCACATTTTTAAATCAATAGTAGAATGAAAACGAGATATTTTGTTGATATTACACCTGCGCTTATAAATAAAACTGCGATATTTAATATAATCAAAGATACGATTAATTGTATCCCCGAGTTAAATTCTAGAAAACTGGTTTTGGGAAGAATTTACAGAGATAACAATAACTTTGATTCTCCCGCACCGCGGTTGTTTTTTCTTGCACTTAAATTCCCAAAACTTTTTGTTTTTCTAAGAAACATCGTTGTATTTATAACTCCGGAAGAAAAAAGACCTATTTTCTTTTTTGATCCTTTATACATTCTTTTTTACCGTAAACTCAATGATGCTAAAATTTTGATTTTAGATTTGACTCCTATCACTCATCCCGATTGGCATGACAGTAAAGTCGCCTACTTGTATTCAGCTGCATTCAAGGTTTTAAAGAATAATAGAGTTTTTTGTTACTCAATAAGTAACAGTACTAAAAATGAACTTGAATCAATTTATAAAATTAAGGAACCCAATAGCAGATTATTATATCTGTATTCAAATAAGAAATATATTCCTCTTTTGTCTCCCCCCAAGACCAAAAATATATTATTTGTTGGTAGTTTTGAGCCAAGAAAAAACTTACTAGGATTAATCAAAGCATTTCAACTATCTCGATTAGCGGAAAGAGGTTACAAACTTCATGTCGTAGGGGCAAAAACGCAATACTTTAATGATCATACCACCACCTTCAATAGCATAGAAAATGTAGTCATCCACGGCTACTTACCTGATCAAGAGCTCTTAACAATCTACAAAAACACTAGAATCTTTGCCTACCCAAGTTTATGGGAAGGATTCGGAGTCCCGCTTCTTGAAGCCATAAACTTAAAAATAGCCGCATTTTCCTCCAATTTAAGTGCCTGCCCAGAAGTTGGAGGACCATCGATGAAATACATTGATCCTTATAGAACTGAAGACATCTCCAATGCTCTCATTGAGCTTAGTAAGCTTGATGATAATGAATATCGACTTTATACTGAAAAAATATTTGCTCATGCGAGTCAATTTTGTTTTGATAATTATATTAATAATATGAAAAATATATTAGGTTCAAAAAATGAATAAATCTAGATGTTATTTTAAACTCTCTTCAAAAGTAACAACTTTTTTGTTTCAACCTGGTAAATTTTTTTTTCTCAAAGGAACAGGTGAATCCGAAACCACATTAAACTCATTCTCATTAGAATATTTGCTTCTCATTCAAGAAAAAGCAAGAATAGATGTGACTTTGATACCTGTTCACTTTAGGAAATCATTATTTCTATCACTTATACTGTTTCCCTTATTTACTCTTCGTTTTCTTTTTTTGTTTATAAGACTTGTGATTTTGAATCAGATTATAAAATCCTATTTAAACTCACATGAAATTAGACGTTTGCTCATTGCCAAATATGAAAATAACAATACTTAAACCAGATCATCTTGGTGATCTTGTCCTTTCAATCCCAGCTATTAATAAAATCCTAGAAATGGGAAAGGAAATAATTCTATTTTGCAACCCAGATGCAACTTTTTTAGCAAAATTCTTGTTTCCAAACATAAAAATTTATCCAATTAGCTTTCCGCATCTAACTAAGAATCAATTTTCTGATAATTTAGAATTGTTTATTAAAGAATCTAATGAAAGTGATGCCTTAGTGATCTTAAGGTCAGATAAAGTAATTCAAGATATTATTTCAAAAAGAGTATTTAAACCTATATTTTCTACGGAAGTTTGCTTGGAAATTCATGAAACTTTTCTTCAAAAGCAAGGTATTGAAAAACTAACTGGACATTATGAGTGCGAAAGCTATTTCTATCGTTATCATTTTTTACCCAAACCAATTTCAAAAGAAATTTCCAAAATTGGATTAGTTATTTCTGCTGGCTTTTTCAATAACTCTTTACCTCTTATCAAATGGGTAGAATTTGCCCAATTTTTTGTTCGTCAATATAAAGCAAAAATCACAATAGTTGCAGGACCTGCTGAAATAAGCGATGCAAAAATTTTAAGTCAGCTCATAAAAAATTCAAATGTAGTTCTTGGTGGGAAAAATGTAGGAGAATTTTTAAAAGAAATTCGAGATTTGGATTTACTCATTGCAACTGACTCTGGAACTGCACATATTGCGAGCATTTCTGGAGTTCCAATTTTATCTTTATTTGGAGCAAGCCCTTATAAACGATATAGGCCTTTTGGTCCATTTAACCGAGTTGTTTGCTTAGAATTTACATGTTCACCTTGTCCTCAATTTGAAATTTTAAGAGTGAATAAATGCATTACTAAAGAATGTTTAGTCAGTATCGAACCTAATGATTTATTAAAAGAGTTAGCATCATTATTTTAATTGTTTGCATCATTTGTTAAGGACATTTATTTTGTTATATAAACTGATTTGATATAGAAAAAACCGTGGAAAAAAATGCTAAATCTAAATATTACCAATCAAGAAATTATTAGAAGATACAAGAAATCAAAAAATGATTTGTTCTATTTGGATAATCATAATTATTCTAGAAATGGTATTTCTTTGTTTTTTATATTTCAAAATATTTTAGGAAGAGGCCCAAACTCTTCAGAAATAGCACTTTTCTTAAATAAATTAAAAATGAATCAAAAACCCAAAACCGTTACAAAGCTAATTTTATATTCTTGTGAAAGTTTAATTCGAAATCATATTCCACCAAGCTCAGTTTATTTTTCTTTTTTTGATTTAATGAATTCACCAAGAGAAATTTTCATTTCGAATTTATTCATTAAAATACTAGGTAGAACTGCTCATGAAAACGAGCTTAACCTATGGAATAAAAGACTTAAGTATACAAATCGATTTGTTGTGTTCATATTATTTTTGAGAATAAAAGAATACAAGAAAAATTATAAATTTTTTGTTATTTCAGAAAAAAGTTTCAAAATGATTTATAAATTGAAAATGTATTTATATTCCATTAAGTATTTCATTAAAGGAAACCCTAATCTTTTTAATAGATTTTTCAGAAAAAAGAGTTTGCAATGAGAGTTTTAGTAGTTTGTTCCTATGATTATTGGAAGCAAGACCATTTGTGGATTGCACATGAGGTTTTTAATAAATTAAAAGCAAAACATAATAAAACCGATTTAGCAATAATTCCATTTCTTAATTTGACCACAAAATTTATAGATCAAGCGATTGCAATACGAGGTCTCTCTCTTAATCAAGCTGATAAAATTATTTCATTTGGACCCTTTTCTCACCTATTGGAGCATCATAATAAATTGTCTTTTTTAACATCGCATGCAAAAGAGTATTATGAGTTATGGCAGTCTCCAATTGGAGAAATTGCAAATGACGTCACAATTAGTCTTAGAAATAAAATAAACCATGTTGATTTATCATGCTTATCTGAAGCTAGAAAAGTTTATTGTTTTTATGATAAAATAAAAGAAAGACATCCCGAATTGCAAATTACGAAATTATTGTTTCCAAAAATTGATCTCAGTAAAAATGATGAGGATAAAAATACGAAAAATGAAAACTTCATTCTTTGTTTAGGTGATTTTTCACACCAAAGTCATTTTCATTTGTTAACAAAGTCAATATCAAAACTTCATAAAACAAATTTGAAATTTATTCTAGCTGGTAGACTTCAAAGAAGAGATATATATGATTCAATTTCTAAAATAATTGAAGATAATAGTCTAAAAAATGTAATTGAATTAAATATAATTCAAAACTCTTCTCAATTTAAAAAGCTAGTAAATAGGTCAAAAATGATTATTGACTGTGGTATAGAAAATGATACCTACCCTTTTTATTTGATCGATACTTTAAAAGCTAAAAAACCCTTTTGCGTTTTTACGAATTCAGGTTTAAGCGCTAATGATTTTTTTTCAAATCAAGAAGTCAATGTAATTCCTCCAACAATTGAAAAAATAAAATATTTCTTTGCAAATATTAATGAAAATAATATTTTTGAATACTTTAAAAGCCAATTTATGAATTATAGAGATAACTATCACACGATTAATACTGAGGATTTCCTATGAAAATTGCGGTAGTTAATACTTTCAATCCTTTTGTTTACGGTGGAGCAGAGTATGTAATTAATGATCTAATTGATCAGCTTAAAAAAAAGCCTGATATCGAAGTTTGTCATTTTACCATACCATTTCCTGAATATTTTGATACAAATCTTTTAAAGTTTACCATTTCAACTATGTCTTTAAATTTTGATGACTATGATATGCTAATAGCTTTTAAATATCCCGCCTACTGCATACCTCATAGAAATAAAGTTGTCTGGATATTTCATCAATTGAGGCAAGTATATGAACTTTGGAATACCGAATTTGGATTTAAAGTTAATCCAAACAACCTAATGCTAAAGGAATTTGTTACAAATATCGATAATAAATATATTCCTCAATCAGCTAAAATATTTACTCTTTCTAATGAGGTTTCAAAAAGATTAAAGAATTATAATGATATATCTTCAGAGGTCATGTATTCTCCATTAAAAGACAGCCATCATTATTACTGCGATGGGTTTGACGACTATTTTCTCTATCCTAGTAGAATTTCACCAATTAAAAGACAACACTTGGTAATTGAAGCCATGAAGTTGACAAAAACAAATGTTAAAATTTTTATTATCGGAAAATGCAATGAAGATTCATACAATAAGAAAATTGCTAAATTGATAAAAGATTATAATTTATCAAAAAAAGTAATCATTACCGGTGAGATATCACAAAGTGAAAAATTTAAATTATACTCCAACTCTTTGGGAGCTGTTTTCATTCCTTTTAAAGAGGACTATGGTCTTGTGACTCTTGAAGCCTCTTCATCCAAAAAACCAACCATTTCGACCTATGACTCTGGTGGAATTATGGAATTCATTAAAAATAACGAAAATGGAATTGTTACTGATCCTGATCCAATAAAATTGGCTGAAGCTTTCGATTATCTATATACGAATAGATCTTATGCCCTTTCACTTGGAACTCGTGCCTTTGACGAAGTAAATAATTTAAATCTTAATTGGGACACCATTATAAATAGGATTTTAAAATGAAAATTGCATGGTTTACTCCATTTAATGCTAAAAGTGCAATCGCCAAAGTGAGTAAATTTATAGTTGAAAATTTTCCAACTGAAGATTGTGTTGATATATGGCATTCCGAACCAACCGAAGATACCCTACTTACTAAAAACAAAAAGATATTTTATTCACCAGAGAATAAATTAACAAAGTTATCAGAATATGATTATATTGTTTATAACTTAGGAAATAACCATATTTTTCATGGCCCAATATATGAAGTATCACAAAAATATTCTGGAGTTGTGATACTTCACGATTACACTTTGCATATTTTTTTTGAAGAACTTTATAAGTTAAAAGGGACACCGGAAATATACCTGAGAATGATTGATGAGTATTATGGAAAAAATGCACTTTTGCTTGCTGAAAAGTCAATTAAAGGAGAGCTTCTTCCAACATTATCAAGATCAGATGGTTTTTTACAAATGCCATTATATGAACCAGCCCTTGAAAATTCAATTGGCGCTTTTGTACATTCTAAATTCTCAAAAAAAACCATTGAGAAACAATTTCTTTTGCCAATTGACTTTTCTTATCTTCCATTCCCTTTTGAAATAATTAAAAAACAGGATAAAGCTAACTTAAGGAAAAAGTTAAATTTACCAGAAGATAAGATTATTTTTATTTCTACAGGAATTGTTCATCCAATCAAAAGAATAGAAAAATTTATCGAAGCGTGGGGTAATTGTAAAAATAAAACTGATTTTTATTATTGTATTATTGGTGACTATGGTTCTGAATATTTTCAATTACTAAATGAGCTTGCACTCAAAGGAATGCTAAATGAATCAATCAAATTTTTAGGTTGGGCTTCTGAAGGTGTTTTAACTGATTATTTAAATGCATGTGACATAGCAATTAATCTTAGATATCCAAATACTGAAGGGTGCTCTTATTCTGCAGTTGAACAGCTTTCACATGAGTTGCCCATCATTTGCAATAATACCGGATTTTATAGTGAACTTCCCGACGAAATCTCTTTTAAAGTTAATCCTGGAAAAGAGTTAACCGAAATTAAGAATATTATTGAATCCATAAGTTCAATTGATATTATAAGAACGAAATCAATTAATGCCAGAGCGTTTTCAAGAAAATACTTTGATGTTAAAAATTATGTATCTGTTATAAAAAAGTTCCTTGATTCCTTAAAGTCTAAAACAGAATACAATTTTCTCTTTAATAAATACTATGATTGGGTTGCGGATCAGTACCATTTTCTTTTTAATAATATTGATTATGCTTCTGCAAAAAAAATAGATGACTTTTTTACATTCGAGACAGATTTATCAGCAACTAAAAACCGTAGCCTTAGCATTTGGTTTGGATTTCCCTATCCTGTTGAACTTAGACGTGAAGGTATTACAAGATTTGCAGTGTCTTTCGCAACGGCGTTAATCAAAGAATACCAATATGATATAGAAGTTTGGTGTTATGAGTTCAATAGAATTGAAATGGAAGTATCATTTTCGTCTATTTTAAATGACTCTAATTATTCAAAATTTATAAAAATAGTTTCAGAACAAAATTACTTTGATGTTCTTGGCCTTAAAGAGACTAACCTTTTCAGCATACAAGACAATTGGGAAATTAATAATAGAGATGATAATCTTTTTTTGGTAGCAAATAAGTACTCAAAATCAGATACCTTTTTAATTGCAATTGTTTATCTTATTAATGCAACAAATCTTAATAAGAAAACTCTTATCGCAGCCCATGATTTTCAACCCCTTATTGACTATACTCTTTTTTGTGAAAACAGCCCAGACCAAGATTATTATATCCGAAAAATATACGAATCAGCCAGGGCCTTTTGCAATAAAGGATCTTTATTTTTTTCAAATAGCAAACATGTTCTTGAAACACAAATAAAGCATTTTTTACCAAACTTAAAAGAAAACCAATCTCATTTTATTTATCTACCTGGAAACTTTCCAATTTACAAAAACCCACCTTTATCTGTCGCCGAATTTAATGAGAAATTTGACGTAAATAAACCATTTTTATTTTTACCGACACAATTTAGACCTTACAAAAATTTAATTGTTCTTCTAAAAGCGGCTTTACTTAATTCGGAAATACTTAAAAATTATAATTTAATTTTTACTGGAAATTTAGCTGATGATATTCTTGCAAAAGAGCTTGTTGAAGCAACTGCGTTAAAAAATATCGTTCGTATGGTTGGTCCTCTATCCGAAGATGATCTTAGAAATTTTTATTTAAACGCATCGTTTGTAGTCGTCCCAACATTGTTTGAAGGTGGCTTTCCATGGCAAGCCATTGAGGCCATGTCTTTTAACAAACCAGTTTTGATGTCAAAAATTCCAATAACTATTGAACGGCTTGATTTTGAAGGGTTTTCAAAAGAATATACTGAGTTTATGCTTTTTAATCCCTATTCTGAAATGGAACTTAGTCATAAAATTACTGAGTTCCTTAAAAACAAAGAATTATTTCTTGCGAAACAAAAACCCATTGCTCACAAAATTCTATCTTATGATTGGCAAAAGGCAATAAAAGTCTATGCAAAAAAGTTAAATTTACTTACCTAGAATAGTTTTCGCTATGGCTTTCAAATATTTGCCATAACTACTAACTGGAGCCAGTTCCGCGGATTTAATAAACTTCTCTTTAGTTATAAATTTCTTTTGAAGTGCTATTTCTTCCAGGCAAGCAATCTTTAAGCCCTGTCGTTCTTCAATTGTTTGTATAAATTGAGATGCTGTAAGAAGTGATTCATGAGTGCCAGAATCCAACCACGCGAATCCCCTACCCATAAGCTCAACATTGAGTTTGCCATCAGCAAGGTAGCACCGATTCAAATCTGTAATTTCTAATTCACCTCTAGAAGAAGGCTTCATTTCTTTTGCTATTTTTACAACTTTGTTATCATAAAAATACAAACCAGTTACTGCCCAATTTGATTTAGGATTGGTAGGTTTTTCTTCTAAACTAATTGCCTTTCCTCTATCATCGAAATCAACAATTCCATATCGTTCTGGATCATTTACATGATATGCAAAAACTAACGCTCCTTCGGTCAACTTAGCAGCATTTTCAACTAATTTCGACAAATAGTGACCATAGAAGATGTTATCACCTAAAATCAAACAACAAGTATCATTTCCAATGAATGATTCACCAATAATAAAAGCCTCGGCGATTCCATTTGGTTTTTCTTGCGAAGCATAAGAAATCTGTAAACCGAAATCAGAACCATCACCAAACAATTCCTTGATATACACCAAATCCCTGGGTGTACTAATTATCAATATATCTCGAATATCACCTAGCATTAAAACACTTAAAGGATAGTAAATTGTTGGTTTGTCAAAAACTGGTAAAAGCTGCTTTGAAATTGCTTTTGTTAACGGATACAATCTTGATCCACTTCCTCCAGCTAATATAATCCCCTTCATACTTTCTCCTAAAAATTTTAGTTCTTTGTTTACATGAATTTTAAACAAATCAGCAAATGTATATTATAATGTCTTGCGTAATTTGATAAGACTGCCTTTGCAGAGTGGACTCTTAAATATAATTATATTATCCCTATTAAACTATATAAAGCAAATGGAGACTTCTAATGACTAAAAAACTTTTTGTTGCCGCGCCAACTTTATCAGGTAATGAAAAAAAATATGTATTAGATTGCCTTGATTCTACATGGATTTCATCTGCAGGAAAGTACATTACTGATTTTGAACAATCCTTTGCAAAATATATTGGCGTTAAGCACGCTATTTCGTGTTGTAATGGAACCGTTGCTCTTCATGTTCCACTTTTAGCTTTAAATATTGGCCCAGAGGATGAGGTTATTGTTCCAACGCTTACATACATTGCAACTGCAAACGCGGTCTCCTATGTGGGCGCAAAAAAAATACTCGTAGATTGTGACCCAGAAACTTGGGCTATTAATTTAAATGATCTTAAAAAGAAAATTACCCCGAAGACAAAAGCAATTATGGTAGTTCATCTATATGGACATCCTGCTGATATGGATCCAATTGTAGATTTAGCAAAAAAATTCAACATTCATATTATAGAAGATTGTGCTGAATCCATTGGAGCCACTTACAAATCAAAAATGACTGGAACTTTTGGAATTATTTCAACCTTTAGCTTTTTTGGAAATAAAGTGATTACAACTGGCGAAGGCGGAATGATTGTCACTAATGATTTTGAGCTTAGCCAAAAAATGAGAATTCTTAAGGGACAAGGTATGGATCCAAGCAGAAGATATTGGCATCCAATTGTTGGTTACAATTATCGAATGACAAATATTCAAGCAGCCATTGGCCTAGCTCAATTAGAACAAATAAATCAGTTTCTTGAACATAGAACTTCTCTATCAAAATGGTACAACGATGAACTCTCTTCTTTAAGGGATGATATTTCCTTGCCCTATGAGGCTAGTTGGGCAAAACACTGTTATTGGATGTATACCATACTAGTTAAATCAATTAAAAATAGAGATCTATTAATGAACTACTTGGCTGAAAATGGAATTGAAACAAGACCTGTATTTTATCCTATGCACCAAATGCCTCCACATTTTGATGACCAACCCTATCCAATTGCGGATGATATTTCATCAAGAGGTATTAATTTACCTACTCATGTAGGCTTGAATAAAGATGATATCTTTTATATAGCAAGTAAAATTAAGAGTTTTTTTCGCAAATAATATTTAATTGAGGGATGATTCATGGACGGAAATTCGCCTGCTGTAATTTTTGGTGCTGGAGGACATGCCAAAGTAATTGCTGATATTCTTTTAAGTTCAAAAAAAAATAGAATAGTTTGCTTTGTTGACGATCAAAAACAAGGACAATCATTATGGAATATACCAATAATTTCAGAAAAAGCCTTTTTTGATAAAAAGATTTGTCTAAATGGAGTTCTTGGAATTGGTGATAACTCCATCCGAGAAAAGGTAGCACTAAAGATAAAGAAAATAATTCCTGAATTTAATTTCCTAACCGCAATCCACCACACTTCTTATATCGCTTCAGATGTGGAAATCAGTGAAGGATCGGTTGTTATGGCAAATGCTACAATAAATCCATCAACCAAAATTGGCGCCCATTGTATTATTAATACGAATGCATCAGTTGATCACGACTGTGTTATTCATGACTTTGCAAGTATTGCCCCAAATTGTTGTTTAGGAGGAAGTTGCACTGTAGGTAGAACTTCAGCCATTTCGATCAGTGCAACATTAATTCACAAAATTCAGGTAGGAGAGCATACTATAATCGGGTCAGGGTCTCTAGTTACAAAAAACATTAATTCATTTGTTGTTGCCTATGGAGTTCCTGCAAAAATAATACGACAACGAATCAAAGGTGAACAATATTTATAAATGTCCTAAAAAACCCTAAGACAACTTACATGAAATATAAATTTTCATTTAATTTATAAGATATATACATCATTAAAAACAAAAAACTAAAATATAAAATTACACTTCTATCAAATTTTAAATGTTTAACTAAATTATCAATTTCTGCTACAACCCATGAAATAAATATTATTGATAACGGCATATAGAACCTAACCTCAGGCTCAGTCGGTAAAGAAATAAAACCTGGCAGAACAATTACTAACAGAAATAAAATACTATAGATATTTCCAAATAAGCTTCGTTTTTTCAGTTTATATGCTACTAAGAGAATTGTAAGATACATTATTGTAAAATTAATTAATTGAATAAGTGTCGTTTCAATGAAGGAGTGAAACTTAACCACATAAGGAGTTGAAAATCGAATATCTAGTCCATTGAATAAATGTTTTAAATAAATTTGAAAAAATTGAATTGGATGCTTTAAAACTAATTTAAAGTAGTCAGGATACGAATTAATTTCAGTTATTTTTTCTGAAGTAATAATTTCTTTTCCTGTTACATCATTTAATAGGGCAACTGATGAATCATATTCCTTTCCAATATAAGTTTCATATTTTTGTATTGTTAATCCATTATAAAGCTTAGACAGCATTAAATTCTTGCCATTAAAGTATTTTTCCATTTGCACAAACGGTGAAGTTGATTGAAAATGAACATTGTTAATAATAATTTGCGGCAAGGCTACCAAAAACATTCCTAAGAAAATCATTGAAATCGGAACTAAACTTTTAAAGCAATTGAAAACTCTTTTTTCTTCTTGAAATTTAACGCTGAAAATCAAAAAAGTTGAAATGATTAAAAATGGCACTAGTATTATTATATACGAGGGTCTTAAGTTAAGGCATGAAAATACTAATGCACCAATTAGAAAACAAATTCTTAATTTAATTCTTTTTGTTTTATAAATTCTTAAAAGCAACATGGCCGCAGTAATCATCGATGAAAAAGCAATAAAATCTGTTAAAGGATAAAGAACATAACCTCTCCAAAATATAAAAAATAAAATTAAAACAATAATTCTTTCTCTAAATTCAATAACTTTTTCGAATATTTCTGAAATAAATAAAGGAATTATCTCTATAATTAGATAGGCATAGAACAATGATGAAAAAAAACGAAAAGAATTTACTTCACTAACCTGCAGCAATTGCCCAAATTTGAAAATCCAGTAATTAATTAAAGGAAACAAATACCCTCTTAAGGCATTATCATAATATGCAATTGAAAACTGATTGTTTTTTTCAAAAAATTTCCCATAAGCCCAATATCCATTTGAATCATGGCAAAAAGGATAACTTTCCCTAGATAAACAATATATAAAAAGAACCAAAAAAGCAGAAATGTAATTTTCTTTAAATCTAAGATCGTAGTTAATATTCAAGAAATAAAGTACAATAAGTATATACAATAAAAAAATATCAATCAGATCCAAAAGAATCTCATCGGAATTATCATACCCGCCCTTTATTATCTTAAAATTAGATATCTCAATTTTTGAAGTTGATAAAGTATAGGCTCTTATTTTTACTGAACTTGGCCTTTCTTTTCCAAACTCAAATAGAATTTCAACTTTTGAAAACTCAGAACCAATCTGTTCAGATTTTATGAGCCTATCATACTTAGATAAATCAAAATTATTTTGATAAACATCTACCAATAATGGAATTTCAGAAATTATTTTTTCAGAAGTCCTAACATAAAATTCAATCTTTAAATTAGCAACTCCATCCAAAGAAACATCAAACTCTCTTAAGTCTACATTCTTACCATCAATAGAATGCAAATAAAATGAATTTGAAGCTATATCTTCATTAAGATTGATCAATTTTAGTATATTTCTACCTTTTGGGTTAATAAAATAGATCAACGCTAGAATCGTAAATAGAACTATTGAAAAGAGAATTATTTTTTTAATACTCATCATCAATTCTTACGAACCACGGCTATCAAAGAGACTCCAATTGGAAAACTAATAACATGCAATAGCCATTTCTCGAATGAAAATATTTTTTCTAAAATCCAATTTAATATAGAATTAGGTAAATCAGTATCAGATTTTTCAGAATCACTTTTTATAATATTTTTAATAATTCTAATTAAGAAAACTGGTAAAAAAAGAAGGGAATTATAGTATGTAATTCGATCTATTTTGAGACCGGCATTTAAAATTACTTGTTCAAGCTGCTTTTTGCTATACCTTCGCTTATGATGATTTAAATCATCCCACTTACTCCATAATAACTGTAAAGCAGGAACAGTAATAATCATTATTCCGTCATCGCTTAAGTGATCTTTTAATATCCGTAGCGATTTTTGGTCATCATTTATATGTTCGATAACATCTAGACATATAATTGCATCGAACTTTTGATCTAAATAAGGGAAGTTTTCAGGTAACCAACCCCTTCTCACCTCGCCATTAAATTTTTTCTTACTAAATTCAACAGCATCCTCCGAGAAATCCATAGCGTATGTTTTTCCATAAATCTGAAGTTTTTTTAACATTAAGCCAGCGCCACAGCCTGCATCTAAAATTTTTCTATCATTTTTTTGAGGAATGTACTTTTTAAGAAAGCTTTCTATTATTTTTTTTTTGGAAACAAACCACCAATGTTTTGACTCTAAATCAAAATGTTCAGCATAAAGATGTTTTTCCATTATTCTTCCTTTTCTTTTTCATTTTCGAAACCAAATTTCTCATCAATAATATATAAAGGTCTTTCCTTTACCTGCAAATATATTTTGCCTACATAGACCCCAATTATTCCTAGAGAAATCAATTGTAATCCTCCAAAAAAAACAATAACTGTAATTGTTGATGTCCAACCAATTATGGTGTTTTGAGGCAAAATAATCTTTACTACGATCATTGCTATTAAAAATAAAAATGCCAAAAATGTTGCAGCCAATCCCAAATATCCTGAAATCAATAGAGGTTTCTCTGAAAAACTCGTAATTCCATTGACCGCAAATCGCATGAGTTTAAAAAAATTGTAATTTGTTTTTCCTGCAAAGCGAATATCTCGCTCATATTTTAAGCCAAACTGCTTAAAGCCGACCCAAGCAGTTAAACCCCTCATATATCTGCTCTGTTCTTTCATATTGATCAAGACATCTCGAACTCTCTTGTCAATAAGTCTAAAATCACCGCTATCGACTGGGAGTTTAACGTCACTCAATTTTGAAATAAGTCTATAAAACAATTTAGCAGAAAATAATTTCAAAAAGCTTTCACCAGGACGTTTTGTTCGCACTCCATAAACGACCTGAAACCCTTCTTCCCATTTTTTAATCATACTTGGAATAATTTCTGGTGGGTCTTGCAGGTCATCGTCAATAATTACAATCGCTTGACCGCAAGCTAGCTTCAAACCGGCAACAATAGCCGCTTGTTGAGTAAAATTTCGGGAAAAATTTATTACTTTAACAAGTGAATCTTTTTTGCGAATGTCTTTCATTATTTCAAATGATCTATCAGTACTTCCATCGTTAACTAGAATTATTTCATATTTATAACTTTCTAGTCCTGAAAGCACATGTGTTAATCTCTTATGCAGTTCCAAAAGCCCTTTTTCTTGAAAATATACCGGTACGACAACAGAAATTGTTTTTAAATTTTCACTCATTTATTCTCCAATTAAACCCGATGTAGTATTCCAATAAAAACATTGAAAACGCAAAAGTTTTTTATAACTCTATTATTTTATTTATGGTTTTCTTTAAAACTTAATTGTATTTAATTTTCTTGTATTTGTATGCTATCACCTTTAAAGGGAAGTGCGTTATATGAACAAAAAGGTATTACTTTCAAATGATATAGTTTGTCTACTTATTTTGGTTTTCCTTCCTTTTTTATTTTATTTTAACTGGTTTTCCCATTTCAATGATGCTCTATGGACATATGGCGATGGAGAATATTCCTATTTTTCTTATCGCAAGTTTATGCTTGAAAATTGGAAAAGTGGAATATTTCCATTTTGGAATCATTATATAAACTTAGGTTTCCCCTTTAGCGCCGATCCCCAAACTGAAACATTATACCCCATGAACCTGCTTTACTTAATTCTTCCATTTAACGAGTCATTCAATCTACTCATGATTATACACTTTGCGTTAGCTGGTGTTTTCACATTTATCTTTTTAAGATCGCTCAAACTAAGTCCATTTACTTGCCTTTTGGGGGCCATTGCTTTTATGTTTTGCGGCTCTATAAATACCAGAAGGGGACATGTCAGTGTTGAATATACACTTATATGGCTACCATTGATTTTTTATTCTTATCAAAAAGTTAAAGAAACTCATTCGTATCGATTTATTTCATTGCTTAGTATTGCCTGCGCTATGCAATTTTATGCAGGCTTCACTCAAGCAAGCTTTTATTCTTTATTAGTTTTGGGCCTATACATGATCTATTCAATTACAGAATACAAAAAAAAATCAGTATGGATTAAAGAAGTCACCATCTTTTCTTTGTTATTCTTAGGCTTAATATTAGTTCAATTGATTCCAACTTTAAAAACTGCAATTTCAGTAGGGCGCGAACATTTACCCTATGATATTTTTGCATCTTACTCATTACCATTTAGAAACTTATCTGCTTTAATTAATCCTTTATATATGGGATTTGAGTACCCTAATACACCATTTCAGCTTTTTTCAAAGGCATATTCTGACGCTGAAAATCTAACTGAATTTTCTCTTTATGCCGGCATCATTCCTATTGCATTTGCCTTTTTTGCAATTTTTAAAAACCCCCATAAAAACAAATTAATTATTTTTTGGACTATTGTGTTTTTTTTATCACTCATTTTTTCATTAGGTGACAATTTGCCTTTTTTTTATAAAATAATGCACAAATTTCCTGGTGTTAATTCTTTCAGAGTTCCAGCAAGAATGTTGTTCATTTTTAATTTTTCCATTGTCATTTTGTTTTCTTTTGCATTTGACTTAATCAGCAAGAATCGAACTTATGATTGCATTCTAAAGCCTTTTTTTCGTTTCTTCCTTTTAAGTTCATTTGCATTGACTGCATATATTATCTACTCAGGAAGAGGAACTATTAACTCTCCTGAATTATTAATTCCAATCGTTTTGACTTTGATTTGTGTTTTATTTTCTGAATATGGCTACTTCAAACTAATAAATAAAAACCTAACTACAAAAGCCATGATTATGGTAGTTTTAATAATGGATCTATGGTTTTTTGCTTTTTTCAATTCTAACATTTTTACGGAAGTTAAACCTTCAAGTAAATTTGCTAGTGTCATTAAACAAATTGATTCAGAAAATAAATATAGAATTCTAACTATTGCTGGTGTTGGCGGCGAGCTATCTTTTGATTTTTTAGGAAGAAACAGGAATATGGTTAATGATGTGAGATCCTTAATAGGTCATACTTCTTTTATTCCTAAAGTTTTCATGGAGGCTTTAAGATGTGATGAGGCTGGCACATTCTATGATTATGATTATTTTTTAAGAAATCTTCCACTCATTGCAGCTCTGAATACTAAATGGATTATCTTAAATAATTCTGATCCTAGCAATGAAAGATATTCCAAAGTAAAACAAAAATTGAAATTAATATCAAAATATAATAATTTTGATATATTCGAAATTCCAAATTCACAGTTACCTATATTTGGTCTCAAAAATGTAAGATATTCTGATTCAAATGTCATTGATACTTTTAACTATATTGAAACAGGATTGGTCAAAGAAAGATTGCTTGAAGGCAATTACGCCTTACCAAGTGAAATTTCTAATATTACGATAAAAAATGGTTCTATAACAGCAAACATTAAGACAGAGTCTGACTCTTTTATTGCAATCTCAGAAACGTACAACAATGACTGGTATGCCTATTTAAATAATGAATCTGCAAAAATATACAAAGTTAATGGCCTAATTATGGGTATTAAAGTTCCGAAAGGAATATATCAAATAACCTTAAACTACTTTCCCAAATCTTTCTACATATCGTTGGTTTTTACTGCCCTTTCAATTGTTATTGCTATATTATTTTTTCGATCCATTAAAACGATTATGCCAGGTATCAAAATTAAGGAGCTAGGATCATGAAACCAATTCTAATGAATGATTTTAAAATACAGTGGGAACAAATTAAAAATCAAACAATTGAAGCTGTTAACCGTGTTGGCTCCAGCGGACATCTTATTTTAGGACCAGAAGTGTCTCTGTTTGAAAAAAAACTGTCTGAATTCTGGGGGATAAACTATGCTATTGGTTGCGCCAATGGCATGGATGCAATTGAAATTGGACTCAGATGCTTAGGTATAAAAAGTGGAGATAAAGTTGTTACAACTCCATTAAGTGCCTTTGCGACCACTTTAGCTATTTTAAAAGTAGGTGCAATTCCAATCTTTGTTGATGTCGATCAAAATGGCTTAATTGACTTAGATATTGTAGAAGATTTTATATCTAACAATGGTGATATCAAATATTTAATACCTGTTCATCTCTTTGGTCATTGCTTAGATATGGAAAAGCTGTCTTTTCTCAAAAATAAATACGATTTAAAGATAGTAGAAGATTGTGCTCAATCCATTGGTTCAAATTTTAATTTTATTTCTTGTGGTACTGTTGGACAAATGACAGCAACAAGTTTTTATCCTACTAAAAACCTAGGATGTTACGGTGATGGCGGCGCTTTACTTACCAATGATCTTGAACTATATAAATTATCCAATAAAATCCGTGATTATGGACAATCTCAAAAATATGTGCACTCTCATCTTGGATTAAATAGCAGATTGGATGAATTACAAGCAGCAATTTTAATTTCGGCTTTACTGCCAAACTTAGCCGAATGGACAAATAAAAGAAAAAATACTGCTGAAAAATACCTCTCTAAAATAAATAATGATCACCTATTAATTCCAAAACCACCATCTAAGTCAAACTCTGTTTGGCATCTGTTTCCGTTGATGATTACGAAAAATAGGGATAATTTCATTAATTACTTGAAACAAAATGGTATTGCCTCTGGAATTCATTATCCTATTTTAATTCCTGATCAACCCATTTTCTTTAATTTGGAAAAGAGCGGTCTTAAATATGAAATATATGGAAAACTAACAAATGCAAAAAATTTTTCATTGCAAGAGGTAAGTATTCCAATTCACCCTTTTCTAACACCCGAAGAGATTGAAAAAATAATATTAATTTGCAATGAGTGGAAAGGTTAAATGTATTCTCTTATTATCCCAGTATATAAAAATGAAGATTCTCTTGTCGATTTAATTGAAGCACTTGAATGGATTAGAGTTCAACTCAATGGGTCTTTGGAAGTTGTCTTTGTTATTGATGGCAGTCCAGATCAGTCCTATTTAAAACTGAAAAATTTATTACCAAGTACAAATTTGAAATATCAATTGGCACGATTATCTAAAAACTTTGGTTCCTTTTCCGCAATAAGAGCAGGATTATCAATTGCCACTGGTAACTTTTATTCTGTTATGGCCGCGGATCTGCAAGAACCAAAAGAATTGGCTGTTACATTTTTTAAGGAAATTGAGAAAGATGAATTTGATATTATTATTGGAACAAGAGAAAGCAGAAACGATCCTTTTTTTACTAAATTGTCTTCCTCCATTTTTTGGTTAATTTATAGAAAATTTGTTCAACCAGAAATGCCAAAAGGTGGAGTTGATATGTTTGCCTGCAATCTAGCCTTTAAAAAAGAACTTTTGCAGCTTTGCGAATCTAACTCCTCTCTAATTGGTTTAATCTTTTGGCTTGGTTTTAGAAGAAAGATAATATTTTATTCAAGACATGAACGACTGTATGGAAAAAGCGCATGGACTTTCAAAAAAAAATTGAAATACATGATGGATAGCATATTTTCTTTCTCTGACCTTCCTATTAAAATACTTTTAAATATGGGTTTTTTAGGGCTAGGCATTTCATTAATTTTTTCTTTTTTTGTAATTGTTTCAAAAGTTTTTGGATTCATAACAGTCCCTGGGTATACCGCAACTGTACTTTTAATAATTTTTTTTGGAAGTTTAAACTCCTTTGGTTTAGGGATAATCGGTAATTATATTTGGAGAGCTTTTGAGAATACTAAACAAAGGCCAGAGTCAGTACTATTAAGTATAGAAAAAGGAGAGCCATGAGCTTTTTTGTCCATAAAAACGGAATTTGCGAGTCGGTTACGATTGGAGAAGGTACAAAAGTTTGGGCTTTCGCTCATATTTTGCCAAATGCAAAAATCGGAAAAAACTGTAACATTTGTGATCATGTTTTTATTGAGAATGATGTCATTATTGGAAATGAGGTGACCATAAAGTGCGGCGTTCAAATTTGGGATGGACTTCGCATTGGGGATAGCGTTTTTATTGGACCAAACGTGACATTTACGAATGATAACTTTCCAAGAAGTAAAGTGTATCCAGATAAATTTTTAAAAACCATTATTCACAATAATGCTTCCATAGGGGCAAATTCAACAATTCTTCCTGGAGTTACGATCCATGATTTTGCTATGATAGGTGCGGGTTCTGTCGTTACAAAGGATGTTCCACCCTATGCCATAGTGGTTGGAAACCCTGCTAAGATAATTGGATATTCTTCAAATCCTGACTCACAAAAATATACAAACAGAGCAACTTCAGGAAAAGAAAAACATATTAAAATAGCTAAAAATATTAAACATTTTTTAGTAAAAGATCTTAGGGGAGATCTAACAGTTGGTGAATTTGAAACCCAGATTCCATTTTCAGTTAAGAGATATTTTATAGTTTACAATGTTCCAGGAAAAGAAGTTCGTGGTGAACATGCCCACAAAAAATGCCATCAATATTTAATTTGCGTAAAGGGCTCTGTTTCAGTTGCCGTTGATGACGGAACCTATAGAGATGAATATTTACTAGACTCACCAACTATGGGTTTTTACCTACCCCCAATGATTTGGGGAGAACAGTACAATTACTCAGAAGATGCAGTTCTATTAGTTTTTGCCTCACATTATTATGATGCCGATGACTATATTAGGGATTATAACGAGTATAAAGAACTAACTAAGAAAGAAAAGCCTCAATAAATTCTTCATCAGTTAGTTGGGAATTATAACTTGTTTTAAATTTACCTACAACCCGTTTTGGATCATTTGTCCTTATTAAATTGGGTTGAATTTCAATATTTAATTTTTTTCCTGATTTTTTTACAATTAACTCTACTAGGGTCCTTAGGTTTCTACCAACTCCACTAGACAAATTCAATATCTGAAAATTATTACTTTCATCTAACAACAATAGTTCGGAAATTTTTTTAACAAAATCAGTAACCAAACTAAAATCACGCTCTAGATCTAAATTTCCAACCTTTATAGTATCTCCTTCTTTTGCATTTTGAACCTGTTGGCAAACTGAAGGCAGTATAAATTTAGATGATTGTGACTTATGAGTATGATTGAAAAGTCTTAAAATGCACACCTTCGCTGATGATATTAAAGACAAGTTCTCAACTATTTTTTCAGCGTAGAACTTCGTTCTGGAATATGTATTTAAAGGTTTAATTTTACTTCTCTCCGTAATTTCTCCATTAATGTTATTCTCATTGAAATCAAAAATTAAAGAAGTACTAGCAAAAAAAAGCCTACCACTGAAGTTATAATTTGAAATCAATTGAGCCAAAAATAATGTTCCTAAAACATTTACTTCAAAGGCTTTTTGAGGCGACAACTCACAATCGCTAACATGACTCATTCCGGCAAAGTGAAAAATATAATCCCAATTTTCTCTTTTAAATTCATTTTCAATTTCTGAATATGATTCTATTTTTCCTGAATACTCATGTATGTAGATATTTGAGAGGTGGCTTTTGAGATAAGGAACTAAATGTGAACCAATGAAACCATTCGCACCGGTAAAAAATATTTTTTTCATCTAATTCCTTAAAAATTAAATTATTGATGCTTTAGATTTTTCACCATGGCTAAATCAGAATCAACCATCATTTTAACTAAATCATTAAAGCTTGTCTTAGGCTGCCATCCTAATATTTTCTTAGCTTTTGAATAATCACCAATCAATAAATCTACTTCCGCAGGCCTCATGAAACGCTCATCTAGTTTAACATATTTTTTCCAATCAAGATCAGCACGCGCAAATGCCAACTCAACAAATTCTTTAACAGTATGTGTTTCATTTGTTGAAATTACAAAATCATCAGGTTTATCTTGTTGTAACATAAGCCACATGGCCTCAACATAATCGCCAGCAAAACCCCAGTCTCTTTTAGCATCTAGGTTTCCAAGCCTTAGCTCATTTGCTAAGCCATGTTTTATTAAAGCTACGTTGTAGGTAATTTTTTTGGTAACAAATTCAATACCTCTCCTTGGTGATTCATGATTAAATAATATGCCACTTGAAGCATGCATATCAAAAGACTCTCTATAATTAATGGTAATCCAATGACCAAAGAGCTTGGCAACGCCATAAGGAGATCTTGGGTAAAAGGGTGTTGACTCAATTTGAGGAACAGCTTGAACCTTACCAAACATTTCGCTTGAGCTTGCTTGATAGAACCGAGCCTTGGGTTTAATTTTTCTTACTGCCTCTAAGACTCTTGTAACACCCGTCGCCGTGAACTCTGATGTTAATACAGGTTGATTCCAAGATGTTTGTACAAAGCTCTGCGCTGCTAAGTTATAAACTTCGTCTGGATTAGACTGCTCAACGGCTTCAAACAATGAAGTCTGATCTAATAAATCTCCGGGAAGTAATTCAACCTCACTCAGAAGGTGATTAATTCTTGAGGTAACACTTGTACTTGATCTTCTCGTAAGTCCGTAGACTTTATATCCCTTTTTAATCAATAGCTCGGCAAGATACGACCCATCTTGTCCTGTTATGCCCGTAATAAGTGCTTTTTTCATGATTACCTCTTTAAAATCAAAACGTTATTATATTTTACAGATAATTATATAGACTTCTCTCACAAGTCATCATTTTTTTATTTTCATAACAAATTTGAATCAATATTTATCACTCCCGACACAAAGCGCGAATTTATCATTCGCATATAACTTAATCGCACTTGTGTCCCTTACGTGTCTTGAATTGAGTAACAAATTTTCTAAATTGAAAAGGTTATTGTTTAACAGATCCAAATCATTCAGGAAGAATGGTTTTATGTTCATTTATATGTAATTCCTTCATTCGGCTTTGTATCAAATGATGACGAAAAATGCCTGTATCAGGGTTATAAAAATTAGCGCTCAGAATATCAAAGAGTTTGAGTTCTCTGTCCTGTTTTGAAAGCTTTAAACTTTGTCGTTAATAATAGCAAGACTTTGTCTAAAGGAGCCTTGCTAGAGCGAACTTGGGAGGCTTTTTTTATGACTTTTATCGACCTATGACCCTGGCCCGGCTGCATAAGGTGGTTTACCATGAAACTTATTGTGATCCCTATGGGGGACCAGTTAAAAAGCGTCAGGTTTTTCATCGTTTACGACAGTGGCTGAACTAAAAGAAACTATCGGACAAACAGGGATCTTGCCACAAAATCACCATCAGAGTCTATGATGGAAAAACGTTATCAGCATTTGCTTTACAATACATTTTCATTTAAAGAATTTCAAAACTGGCTTCAATACAGTAAAAAAGCAAGGCTTCATTGGGTACCCAAAGGCGTTGGCTTAAAAGGCTTTTACTATCTCGAAAACTAATTAAAATTGGCAACAGTCGATCGCGCGAATACCAAATTCGACAAAAATGAGGTCGATCTGTATTCTTCTAAAATGGCTTACCCGTATCTTAATACCATGCTTTTCGCTAAGAAATATTTAAATTAAAAATAATATCATTGCCCTAAAATAAAAAACCTCATATAGATATTGCTTTAGATATTTTTTAAAGCAATATAATGAAACATAGATTTAAAGAACCATTTATTATCGTTTTAACATATATTACTTTACTAATCTTACTTCTCATTAGAAACAAAGGGGTAGGGAACCCCTTCGTTCTTCCAGATGAAACAGCCTATATAAATTTAATTGGAAAAATTTCAGTTTTTTTTAAATTTGATGGAGCTCAATATCCACCAATGTATCCTTTTCTTTCTTCTTTAGTGTATAAAAATAATAACATCCTCTTTAGTTATGAAAACATCAGGATTTTAAATGTCATTCTTTTTTCGCTAACCTTTTTCCCACTTTATCAACTTGTGAAAAGAATATTTAAAAACTCCTTAACAAATAGATTGGTTTTGAGTGTCGCGATGGTGATACTTCCTTGGAGTTCACTGATATCACCGATTTGGGCAGAGCCACTATATTTTTTGTTTTTTACCACCACGTTTTTGTTGATTTATCTTTCGTTTGAATTGGAATCTTGTTGGATTTTTGTCCTAACAGGAACTTTAATTGGTCTCACTTTTTTAACTAAACAGGTTGGCTTAATAATTGGTATTGCTTTTTACTTTACTCAACTTCTAAAGTGTTACCATAGCCCTAATAAAAAAGTTCAAATAATTAATTTATTAGCGAGTGTTGTACCATTATTCTTCATTATTTTAGCCTATAAATTTCTAAATACTTCAGAAGTAGGATCACCAGGAATTGGGTATAGCAATGTTGTTAATGCAATGACATCAAGAATATTTTTTATTATAAAAACTTTTGATTTTTATAGAAGCTTTTTTCATCAAATCAGTTATTTATCAGTTTCTACTTTTTTCATTTTTTTTGCTTCTTTTATTGTTATCTTTTTTAATTTTAATTCACACTCTAAAACAATAAAGCTCTTTTCAATTTTTGTGTTATTAATGACGATCGGTTTGTGTCTTTTCATTGCTATATTTAACAATACAGTCAATGTAAGTTATAATGACACCAACGAGCCAACATTAGGATATGGAAGATATCTAGTTGCACTCCTGCCATCATTTTTTATATTAGGCTCCTATTCGCTTTCCAAAATTAATCATAACCACTTCTTTTTAACGATAGTTACTTTGTTTTTAATAACATCTATTTTTACTCCTTTACATTCAGCTTTTGCCTCTGGAATAGTTGGTAATCCAGATGTAACTTATTTTTGTCAATTGTTTAACCTGGACTCACCTCCATGGGATAGAAATATTATAGAATCTAACTTAGGAAATATTCCTGTTTTATTGGCCTTTATATTTTTAATACTTAGTTTTTTTCTTTTTTTATTATATAAACGGCATTCTATTTGTTTCTTTTTCGTTATCTTGGTTTTAGCTTTTTATGTTGGATATATGAATTATACTTATACAGTTTCTTTTTCAGGGTTTTTAAAGGAAGAAAGTGAAATTTATAAGAAAATTGCAGAGGACCAAATTAATCTAAATGAGGTTCTAATATACGAAGGCTTTTCACCTGGAATTTATATTTCACAATTTTGGAACGGTTTTTTCGATTTTGCCACTTGGTCTAAAAAAGCAATAATATCTAATTCACAAATTATTCTTAACAATGAAAATTTAACTTCAGGAAAGTATAAATTGATTTTGGCCAATAAAAACGATCTAACCAATTTTCCTACTTATTTTCTCATTGGCAATAAGAAAATCATACAGATAAGTGAGATTAATAAATCACTTAAGGCCCGCTAATATCTTACCAAAAAAAATGTCTGCTGATTCATCCCAGGTCATCCATTTTTTTTTATTATTCTCTTTAAATCCTCTGGTTAAATTAATTTTATCAACTAAGCAATTTTTAGATGATAAATCAAAATAATGTGGATAATCACCACCAACTTCTCTAAATACTGGTATATCGCTACACAAAACCTTTATACCACTACCCATTGCCTCAACGATAGGCAAACCAAAACCTTCGACAAAAGAGGCAAATATCAGCCCCTCTGAATGACTGTAAGCATAGGAAAGCTCGTCATCATTGGCATCGACATATACAAAAAGTTTACTATTTAGTTCTGGATGATGTTGAAATCTATTTAATATATCATCACATTTCCATCCGATCCTACCGATTACTAACAATTTATCATTAGCTCCACTCTTCCATAACAACTCAAAAGCGTCTAAAATGAAAGAATGATTCTTTCTTGGTTCAATTGTTCCTACGACAAGCCAAACAGCAGATCCATTAAAATTTTCCTTATAGAGGGGTCTTAATGAAGGAGTGTTCTTTCCAAATCTTGGTTGAAAATCAGATCCAAGCAAAAAGTAATCGATTTCAAAGTTATGATTTTGATAATTTCTTTGAAAAAAAAGTTTAAGTTCATCTGCAACGGACTTTGAAATACCTATAAATCTTCTCACTTTTAAAGCTAATACTGGCAAATTTTTCATAAAATGTTCTTTATCCAATTTTTCAACGAAATCTGGATGAGTTAACGGTATCAAGTCATAGATTAAGGATACAATTTGATTGCGACTTAGATTCGAATTATCAATGGATTTTCCAATTTCGTAAGTCCAAAAAGCATCAAGCAAAACTAACTTGTCTTCCTTTGAAAAAGAAACCTTTTTGTAACCAGAAATTAATATCGTTCTAAAAACTCTAAGTCCCTTAATAATCCAAAATAACTTTTTCAAAAAAAACTCTAAGAATTTAAATATAGTATGAATTAACATATAAGAAATTGAATTAAACTTAAACTGCTTTAATGTCCCATTTCTCAGCTTATCAAAAGCATTTTTAATTTTCTGACCAACCGAGGCGGTAACTGGCCTTACATTCAAAATAAATTCTCTTTCAATCTCAAAATAATATCCACCAAAACTAATTACGGGAAGTGTGTCGATATTGTATTTTTCTTTATAGAGAATATTTCTTGAGATAATATTTCGAACAACTCTTTGAATTCCCGTATTCAAGCCACTATGATAAGTAAATGTACAATCAAAAAAAATCTTCATAATCAGCCTTCATCTTTGGAAAATCCATTTATCTACTTCAAATTCGTTTTTTTATTAGAATTAATTGGAATTTCAACACCAATATATAACTGTTCCAATATAATTTAATTTTTTATTGTATAATTTTAGAAAAATGTACATTCAAAATGTCTCTCTATTATACTTATTTTTAAAAAAATAGATAATAAAATGAAAGAATTAATCAAATTATTAGAATGGCATTAAGGACTATTTTTCTTTCTTAACCTTAAACTTAAGGTCATATTAGGGTCCAGGGGAACATGTCCGCCAAAATAGAGAAAACCAAAGAAATACTCAAAGATACTCCTTATTTTATATAAAATAACTCTTAAGAATTTAGATCTTTTTCCAACAACTAAGCTACGATATGAATTGCCAAATCTTTGCAGCTCAAAACCAGTCGCCATCCCAATCTGCCTTATTCTTTCAGGAGTCAAAACGGTAACATGAGTCATATCTGCCCATTGGGTTTGAGTAAAAAATGGACTTAATCCATTTGGAAATCTGCACAAAACAATCCCTTCAGAGGAAATTATTTTTTTCAATTTTTCAAACAATTCTATAATTTCAGAGGGATACAAATGCTCTAGAATATCAAATAAAACAATGTATTCAAAAGTGTCGTGGCTAGATTTTAACTGATCAATATTCTGCAATGCTAATAAAAAAACTTCTAACCCACTCTTCAATGCCTGATTTACAAAATTATTATTTACTTCAATACCTACAACCTGAAAACCTCTGTCTTTAGCCCAATTCAAAAAATGGCCATTCCCAAATCCTATCTCTAACAACCTACCAGGCGCTTTTATTTGATGTTGTCTCAACTCGCCTTCATACAAATCAAAATAGTTCTCTGAAATTTCCGTATTCTCCCAACCTTTAAATTCGCCATATGATTTGTAAATTTGGTCTCTAAAATCCATCTATTTTTTTAAACCAGGGATCATGTCTTTTATCAAGCTTTTATTTAAAAACAAAAATAAGGAAGTTATAATCAAAGCAACAGTCATTTTCATTTCAATATTCCCTATTTTGCTGCAACCATGAAAAGTAACCAAAGATAAAGAAATACTTGTTATGGATATCAAAAACTCTTGAATCAATTGTTTTTGAAGCTTTAACACGACGATGTAAGTAAGAAAATAATCGAAAACCAATCTTCCCGACCATGCAACTGATGCACCAAGTATCCCAAATTTGTTTGTCAACACATAAAAAGTAAAAAAGAAAAATGGAATTTCAACAATTACGATATAAATTGACCATTTAACATTACTTGTAGCTTGCAGCCACCCATAAGGAATCCAGTTAAAGCAATTAAAGAGAACGCCCAATAGCATTATCTGTGCAATGAGTTTTGATTCCAAAGCAAATTCTTTGCTAATCCAAACAGCAAGAAGTTCACCGGAGAACACGTATAAGACTAAACAAGCCGGCATAATGAACAATCCCATGATTTGATTGGCAATTCGGAACTGATGCTTTAAGTCTTCCAAATTGTTTATAGCTGCAAACTTAGGAAAAAAAACCCTAGTAACACTACCAGGAATGGCCCATAATCTTGTAATAATCTCCATTGGAGTCGAATAAAATACTACTTTTTCTAAAGCGATTAAACTGCTGAGAAGAATCTTATCCAAATTTGCCATCAAAGGAGCTAAAATATTTCCTAGAGTGATCCAAGAACCATGAGAGATTAACATTTTAAAGTCTAATTTTTTCTGTTTGACGCTTGGTTTTTGATTGGAAACTTTCTGGCTTAAAAAATAAAAACTTAAGCATAGTAGAATTATCCTGCTTGCAATCACACCCGTGCTTACTGAGAGCATATTACTACTTAATTTCCAAGACAAATACGGAAAAACAAATAATAACACTCCACTTAAAATTTGCAAAATATTTGAACTAAAAAAGTCACTAAAGCCTTCTAAAACTCCCCGATTTAAGGAGATCAACGTCACAAGTGGAATTCCAAAAGATACAACTTTCAGGGAAGAAACCAACTCATTGTACAGGTTTGGACTAATTTTTAAGAAAAATTTAATAAAATATTCTGCTGTAAAAAATAGTAGAAACCCACCAATTAGACTAACAAAGAATACAACTTCTTGCGCTGTTCTAACAAAGGTAACGCACGGTTTTTCTTTCTTCTGTCTAATCCTCTCAGCTACAATCTTGGTGAGCGTCCGTCCAATACCCAAATCTAAAAAACTAAAATATCCAAGCAAAGACCAAATTAAAGTAAGAAAAGAAAATCTCTCTTTCCCTAACTCGCTAATTAAATTGGGAATAAATAATATACCGACAAACAATGGTAAAACCAAAGATATGAGTGAAAATAACGAATTTCTAGCGAGTTCTTTTCTCATTGCCAGAATCTACATCTCTCCTAACTAAGAGGCAAGTCAAAGGAAGCTCTTCACTCCAATGCACTATTAAAAATGATTTTTGATTCTATTTCTGCGATCTCGAAATAACATATTTAACTTAGTATTGATTTATTTGGTAAATAAAAGTTCCACCTTCAGGTCCACCTTCAAAAATATTATACTTTAATAACGCGAGGCCTTCAGTCCTTGATTACTTAAGTATACATGTTTTAAATATGCAAAAAGAAGCAGTCTTTAAGTTAGAATTTGAATACTTCTGGAAAGATATATAAATGGGACTAAAATTTGGAACAAGTGGAATTCGTGGTTTAGTATGTGATTTTACCGATAAACAAGTTTACTTACTCACCTCAGCCTTCTTGAAATATGCCGATTCTTTAGGTCTAACTACAACAGTTTCAACAGGTGAAGATCTTCGTACAAGCAGTGCAAAAATAGCAATAGCGGTACATGTTGCACTTTTCGACAACAATAAAAAGATTTATTCTTGCAGTCAAATTTCCACTCCAAGTCTTGCTTTTTTTTCACAAAAAAATAATTCACTTGCAATAATGATTACAGGAAGCCACATCCCTTCAGACAGAAATGGAATTAAATTCTATCTTGAATCTGGAGAGACACTCAAAAAAGATGATAAAGCCATTTTCGAAATTTATCAAAATTTGCAAGCTTCACATTACATGGAACATTTATTTAATAATGATGAATCATTTATAAAAATCCCAAGCTACCTAACTAATGACTCAATGGAAGAGGCCAATAATTTATATGTAAGGAGATACTTAGATTTTTTTAAAAATACCAACTTAAATCCTTTAAGAATTATTTTCTATGAGCATTCATCAGTATCAAGGGATATAATTCCATTAATACTAGAAAAACTTGGAGCAACCGTCATAAGATTAGGAAGAAGTAACACCTTTATTCCTGTCGACACAGAAGCCGTAGAGTCTTTGTCTCAATTTCAAAAATGGATAAAAGAACATAATGCTGATGGTCTATTGAGTACTGATGGCGATGGAGATCGCCCTTTGATCATAGACAATAATGGACAGCTTATACAAGGAGATAAGATAGGGATGATAACTAGTTTAGTCCTAGGCATCGAAGCTGTGGCTCTACCCATTACCTGCAACAGTGGCATATCAACTATTCAAAGTATTAAGGAAATTATCTTTACGAAAATTGGCTCACCCTTTGTTATAGAAGCTTTAAATAGCTTGAAAAAAAAATATTCAAGAATAGGCGGATTTGAAGCCAATGGTGGTTTTATTTTAAAATCGAATATTGAAGAAAATAATTTATTTCTTCATTGTTTGCCAACTCGAGACTGCGTTCTTCCTATTATTTCAGTTTTGTCTGAGGCAAATAGAAGAAAGATTTCACTCTCTGAACTGACTCTTCAACTCCCTCAGAGATTTACTGCAAGTATTCTCATTAAAAATTGTAAAAATGAAATTAGTTTAAAAATACTTGAACAAGTAAACTTAAATCAAAGTGAAATTATTAGTCAAATCGTCAAAAATAAAACAAATATTTTAGAAGTTAACAAATTAGATGGGCTAAGAATTAGAACCTCAAACGAAGATATCATTCATTTCCGCCCATCAGGAAATGCACCTGAATTTAGATGTTACACTGAATCTGACTCGCAAGAAAAAGCGAACTTATTAGCGTATTCTGCTCAATGCTATCTAGAGTCATTAATTCAAGAGTTAAAGTCTTTAAATTAAGTGCACTCAATAAAAGTCGCTTTTTTGACTAAGTTGCCATTACTTTAAAATAACTCTTAATAAATTTAATTTATATAAAAGTTTGACTTTAATTTTAATGTTTTGTTTGGCCAATGGTAGCATGAACGATATATTTTTTTCATTAGCAGAAAAATGTATGGGTATTTTTTAATTTGTAACCAGATTTGTTGACTAGAACTAGTTAATAATACTTAGAACTTAAGACAGGCTCAATTTTTTATTGCATAATTAGACTTTCTCCTTTATTTGAATTGTACCGGTAAAGTCTGAAAGGTACTAATGATTTCAAATAGCTACAAAGGTGTTTTGATCTCTGGAGGTGCTGGTTTTTTAGGATCACACCTTTCTGAGTATTTTATTAAGAAGGATATCCCTGTTTTCGTGGTTGATAATTTTTGCACCAGTTCCGGTGCTAATATAGAATATCTTCTCTCCATTGATAAAAAAAAGATTTTTAGTTTTTTAAAACGAGATGTGATAAAACCCTGGACTTGGACAAATGAGATAAAACATCCTATTTCCCATGTTTTCCACTTTGCTTCGCCCGCCTCCCCGCCTCTTTATAAGGCACTTAGTGTTGAAACACTATTAGTTAATTCCCAGGGCTTATTAAATGGATTAGAGTACTCAAAAGATATTAATGCAAGACTGGTTTTTAGTTCTACAAGTGAAGTTTATGGAGATCCAGCTATTTCCCCACAACCCGAAATTTACTGGGGAAATGTTAACTCTTTTGGCGAGCGTTCTTGTTATGACGAGGCTAAGCGATTTGGAGAGGCCCTAATTTACTCATTTAATAAAAAATTCAATACAAACAATGGACTAGTTAGAATTTTTAATACTTATGGACCACGAATGAATCCTTCGGATGGAAGAGTCGTTATTAATTTTTTAACTCAAGCCCTAAGTGACAAACCCCTTACTGTATATGGCACAGGAAAACAAACAAGAAGCTTTTGTTTTGTATCTGACCTAATTGATGGAATTGTAAAATATGGTTCTTCAAACTACAACTTTCCCATAAATTTAGGAAATGATAAAGAATTTAGCATTCTTGAATTGACTGAGACTATTCAAGAAGTCTTTTCAGAAAGAAAGCTCATTTTAAAATTTGAAAAAGAATCAGAAGATGACCCAAAGCAGAGGCGACCAAATATTGAACTTGCTAAAAAATTACTAGCACCATGGCAACCAAAAGTTGGTTTAAAAGAAGGACTTCAGATAATGACTGAATGGATTAGATCTATTTAAATTTATTTTCTAATAGGAGAAAATATGAAAATATGCGTATTTGGAACTGGATATGTAGGATTAGTAACAGGTGTATGTCTCGCAGAAGTAGGAAATACAATATCCTGTGTTGATATTGATCAAAATAAGATAAGCAACCTTAAAAAGGGAATTTCGCCTATATTTGAACCAGGTCTAAGTGAATTATTAGCAAATAATATTAAATCAAATAGACTTTTTTTTACAACTAACCCGATTGAGTCAATTGAAAATTCAGAAATTATTTACATTGCCGTTGGAACACCATCTGATGAAAATGGAGCAGCAAACTTAAAATGGGTTAAAGAAGTTGCTGGAGAAATTGGAAGATATCTAAATGGGAATAAAACGATTATTTTAAAATCAACAGTTCCAGTAGGAACCAACATTTTAGTGAAAACAATCATTCAAGAGGAACTTAAAAAACGAGGAAAACCCTATCATTTTAATATGATTTCAAATCCTGAGTTTTTAAGAGAAGGATGCGCTATTAATGACTGCATGAAGCCAGATAGAATTATAGTAGGATGTGAAAACAGTGAAGCCAAAGAATTAATTCTTAGAATTTACAAACCCTTTATTGACGATCCAAACCAAGTATTATTTATGGATTTAAAATCAAGCGAGCTAACTAAGTACGCTGCAAATGCCATTCTCGCTACTAAAATTTCTTTTATGAATGAATTATCGATGCTGTGTGAAAAACTTGATGCAAATATAGAGGATATCAAAAGAGGTATTTCTTTAGATCATCGCATTGGACCCCATTTTATTAATGCAGGACTTGGATATGGCGGGTCTTGTTTTCCAAAAGATGTTAAAGCACTTATCCATTCGGCGAATGAGTACAGTCTGGAGTTTCCTATATTAAACGCTGTGGAAGAGATCAATCAAATACAAAGAACACGATTTATTCAGCTGATTCTTTCAAAGCTTAAGCCACTATCGAAAGTGAGTATTTGGGGAATTGCTTTTAAACCTGGGACTGATGATATTAGGGAAGCTCCTGCATTAGAAATCATGCATGCGCTCATCAAAGAAGGTCACTCAATTTGTGCCTTTGATCCCGTTGCAAGCGAAAATTCAAAAAAATACTTTCTTGAGACAGCACCAAATTTGTCGCATTTGATAAGTTATTGTGATGATCAGTATATGGCTTTAGACAATTCAGATACCTTAGTTATTTCGACGGAATGGGAGCCATTTAAAGAACCTGATTTTGAAAGAATAAAAAAATCCCTTAAATCGAATACCATCTTTGACGGAAGAAATATCTATAATTTAGGTCTAATGAAAGAATTAGGATTTAATTATCACTCTATTGGCAGACCTGCAATTTTGACTTCGAGGTAAAAAAATATGAAACTAAGTATTATTGTTCCAGTATACAATGAAGAAAAAAACTTACATGCAGTTGTAAATTATTTAATGACTTGCACTTTCCCTTTAGAACAAGAATGGATTTTTATAGATGATTGTTCTAAAGATAATTCAGTTTCTATTTTGAAGGAACTTCAAAATAAATATAATTTCAAATTGATTGAGTTCCCAGTTAATAAAGGAAAAGGCGCTGCTGTCATTGAAGGAATAAAAGTCGCAACAGGAGATCTAGTGATGATTCAGGATGCAGATTTTGAATATGATATTTATGATGTGCCTGATTTGTTATTGCCGATTTTAGAAAATAAAACAGATGTCGTTTACGGTAGTCGTTTTAAAAAGAATTCACTTCAAGTTCATAGAACTTATCATTATTTTGTAAATAGGTTTTTAACTTTTTTAAGCAATTTATTTTCTGGAATATACTTAACTGACATGGAAACTTGCTATAAAATATTCAGATCTGATTTAATTAAATCAATGAATTTAACTTCTAAAAGATTTGGAATTGAAGTTGAGCTAACTGCCTATCTTGCTAAAACTTCAGCAAGGATTCACGAGATACCAGTTGGCTATTACCCTAGAACAAGACTTCAAGGAAAAAAAATAAACTGGAAAGACGGAGTTGCAGCATTAGGCCATTTGATTAAATTTAATTTATTTACCTCTTTTGAAGAGGCATTTAATAACATTCCTGACAAATACAATCCTGAAAAAAACAGAATTCTAGCCTATTCGAAAGTGCCACCAAAAGCTTCACAATTAAATATAAATAAACCTATCTAGTAATTATGCAGGGATTATTTTGGGCCCATGTTTTTATTTTGGATATTTTTTCTTCTTTTGATGAATCGTCAATAATATTTGTTTGAGACAAACTAGGCGGATATCCTGGTGGCTCATTACCTGAGTACCCGTTAATGGTGGGTATTCCAGTTTTAAGATTGATAAACATTGCCTCCAAATGAGTTAACACAAAAAACGTATTTTCACCCTTCCTATCCGACAAATAAAATGATTTGCAATTAGAATCTAACTGTTTAGACAAAAGATTTGTATTTTCAATAAGTTCAGCACTATAAAAATAAGTTTGAATAGGACTAATTTGTTCGATTAAAACTAATAATAAAAACAAAAAACTCATTTTTTTCATACTTGTTTTATTTAAATAATTAATAAGAATAAAAAGTTGAAATGGTATCAGGTATATTCCTATTCTAGCTACGGCTCGAATAGACTTTGCCAACGGAACTAATTCGTAGAACCTAATCCAAAGGCTATAATTATCAATTTTAAGCGTAAATAAAAATACTATTAATAGAAAAATAATGATTGGCTTAAAATAATTCTCTTTCCATGATCTATACAAAACGGGAACAAAACCAAATATAAAAACAAAACCTAAACCAAGGGTTTTTTCTGACAATTTTTGATCTGCTTTGACATTTTCAACCCATGGAAAAATACGATTAATCCAATGATATGGAGGATAACTAAACCAAGATAAAAAAGTTGGAAGCAAATCCCTTGCTTCTGAATAACTCCTAGATCCTGAAGCTTTATATACACTTATATATCCTATACCTAGAGGTAAAAGTAAAATTAATCCAATTGTAATTGCTAAAAAAATGTCTTTCTGTTGATCTTTTAAAAATTTAAATAACAGACTTCTTCTTTGTTTAGAAAATAAATAAACGAATATAAGTATAAACAAAGTAAAAAACCAAAACCAGGCATAATACCATACTGAATAGAATTGCAAAACAGCAAAAATCGAAAACAACAATAGATCATTTCTATTCTTTTTGAGTACATATTTATATAAAAAATGAAATGATAAAATGACATAAAATTGACACAATAATTGTGCATGTCCAATTTGGTACAACCGTGGCAACGCAAAGGCAAAAATTAAGGCTCCCAAAATATTTAGCATTTTATCTTTAAACCAATTGTTTAAAATCCACAAAAAAGAAATAAAATTTAAAAATAGACAAGTATAAATCCATAGCTGAAAACTTTGAAAAAGATTAAAGTTTAAAAACCTGAATATAAAATAAAATGGAGAAACCGCGAATAAAGTATCAGAATAAAAAAGTACTCGAGTTGCCGGATAAAAAAAGTGTGAATCAAATAAGTTTCTATTGCCAATTAAGCTCAACCATTGATGCTCCAATATGTATAAATTAAATCTTGCATCACCTATATCACCACTAATTAAATTAATTTCGAAAATTTGATTTTTAAAAACACTAATTAAAGCTAGAAAGAAAAGGAATATTCCAAAAAAATAATATACCATTGATTTAATTTTGAAGTTTTTCATTTCTAAATACCCTAATTATTTTTTATAGTTCTATTTTTTTTATCTTCCAAAGTCATCATTATTTCTTAAGCTAGAATTTAAATACTACTTGCTCTCATAATTATTTTTACAAACATAAAAAGGTATATTAAATACTCAATTAATATGATCTCAAAAATAGAAACCTCATCCTTTCGCTTCATACTTTCCAGTTCCCTCATTGCCATCATCCCGTTTCTTTGCCTCTCTGCTTTTACTATCCCAAGCGCTGATGATATTTTTTACCATAATTATGGTTTGAACAAATCCCTTCTTGAGTTTCTGATTCATCATTACAATACGTGGACAGGACGCTATTTTTCAAACTTAATGATGGCCATTAATCCCTACTCTCTGACCAGTCAACTGAGCTACTATCCTTTGATGACTTATAGTGTTCAATTTCTTTTTTTTCTTACTAGTTTTTTATTTTTAAAAGTCTTCACCACCTCGATTATTTTAACGCCTATTGATCAGATCGAGACAGCTAAAGTTGAAAAAAATGAGCCGAGGGCCGTAGCCAACCTGATGTACCTGCTTTGGATAGCTCTGTTTTTTCATAAGATGCCAAGACCTACGGATTCTTTATACTGGTTTGCTGGTAGCTCTTCTCACTTAATTGCAATGAGTTTTTGCCTGCTTGCAAGTAGTCTCTATTTGTATTCTTTTAAGCAAAATCATTTGTTTCAAATCCTTTATTACTTTCTAATTAGCCTTCTGACTATTTGTATCTGTGGCTCGAACGAAACCCTTATGTTACAGTGGATTTTCCTTATCTTTTTTGCATTTGTTTATGAAAGAATGGTATTAAATCGTTTGAATCTGAAATTAATTTTTCCATTTCTGATTTCTTTAGTTTGCTTTGCTATTGTATTTTTGGCTCCTGGAAATAAAGTAAGGGCTCAGAATCTTCAAGGGGGGCATGACCTTCTTTTGTTGGTATTTAAACCTCTGGGGCTTATTGTCGAAACCTCTTTTAGGTATTTAAGTGTTAATTTAATTATTCTTTTATTCTGGAGTTTACCTTTTTTAAGCAGGGCCTTTGATCTTATACCCGCTTTTTTAAAAGAAAAAAAATCGATTTATTTGTTTTTTTTTCTATGGTTCAGTTTTTTCTTTTTATCGTTTGTTCCCTCGGTATGGACTATGGGAGGACTGCCTCCACGAAGAGTCCTAAATAATACATATTTAATTATTTTATTTCTTAGTTTTTTTATTCTTTTACTTAAAATCAACGCTTGGACTTTTTTATTCCGTTTTAAGTATTCTTGGGACAAATATTTTCCGATGAGGTGGCAAAAGATCACTTTTTTAGTCAGCTTTTTTTTGTTATTTAATCACTATGAAGCCTGGAAGGATCTTATCCATATTCCGCGTTTTCTAAGCTCTTTGAAGGAAAGAAACGAATTAGTGCTCAAAAACAAAGGTCAAGATCTTGTACTTGAACCCTTCACTTATTTTCCTACCACCTTTTTTTACGAAGATATTACCACAGATCCCACAAATTATAGAAATGTGGTCTTTGCTGAATTTTACAAATTAAAATCTGTTAAACTATCTAAACAGGAGAACTCTAATTGAAAAAAAATCTGATCGATAGAAGTTCTGATTGAAAAAAAATCTGATCGAAAGGAGTTCTGATTGAAAAAAGTTTTGAGTAAAGAGCGTATAAAATGAATAAGGTGCTTCTTATAATTCCTTGCTATAATGAGGAAAATCGAATTTCACTCGAGACTTTTCATCGATTTCTGAATTCTCAATCAGTGTCAGGTTCAAGAAATGAAAATACGGTTTCTGCTGCAAATCAAATTTCATTTTTATTTGCTAATGATGGCTCAAGGGATCACACGTCAGAGAAAATTAAATCCTACATTGAGTCTCATCATTTGGAAAAAAGTTGGTTTTTATTTAATAATCCTCAAAACACTGGAAAAGCAAATGCGATATCCAATGCCTATAACTGGTCCAAAAAAAATCTTAGTGTAACCTTTGATTGGTACGGTTATTGGGATGCAGATTTGGCAACGCCCCTTTTTGAAATAGAAAACATGCTGACCTATCAAAAAGTGTTTTTTCCAACCAAGCAAGCTCTGTTTGGAAGTCGTGTCTTAAAATTAGGAAGCCGAATTATTCGTAAACCTCTCCGACACTATCTGGGACGTTTTTTTGCCACGGTCATTTTCTTAGCTCTTAAAGTGGGTAGTTATGATAGTCAATGTGGCGCCAAGTTGTTTTCAAAATCAATAGCAGAGAAGGCTCTTGCTGAGCCTTTTATAAGTCCTTGGATATTTGATGTTGAGATCATGCTTCGAGTGGGCGAAGATAAAATTGTCGAATACCCTTTAATTGAATGGACAGATGTTCCTGGCTCTAAGATAAAAATACTTCGTGAGTGCTTTCGCATCTTCAAAGACATCATAAAAATCAGAACCAAATATCTGGGCTCTCGTAAATGTTAAATTTTATTTGATAACTGCTATTTTTTAACTGTTATATGTTAAATTTTAAATCCCGCAGCTTCAGAATCTGCTTTGAAGGTTTTTACGGTATCTAAACTTAAATCCAATGGAGATCTGTTGAATCCTGAAAGCTTTTTGATCACATCGGGTGGAGCTGTTATAATTTGACAGCCACACTGCTCTGCTTGGACGATATTAAAAACTTCCCTTGTCGAAGCCCAAAGCAATTCAATTTGATCACCGTAGGTGCGACAGTAATCTGCAGCTACACTCATCAAGGGCATCGGATCACGACCGCTATCCGCGATTCTCCCAGCAAAGACAGAAACAATCGACGGTGGACCACCTTTCACTACATGTACCGTTTCTTGAATTTGATCCCAAGTAAAAATGGCAGTGACGTTTAATTTAATTCCAGCTTGGACCAATTCTTTTACCAATGGAATGCAGCTTTCCCCTTTTGAGTTCATAATTGGTATTTTTACATAAACATTTTCTGCCCATTTATTGATAATGAGCGCTTGTCTTTTCATTTCTGAAAACTCATCAGCAAAAACTTCAAAACTAATGGGTTTTGTTTTAATGGTAGTTAAAATATCTTTGCAAAACTCAACATAATCAGAAATGCCGGCTTTCTTCATCAAAGAAGGATTCGTAGTTAATCCTTGCACATAGGGATTTGCAGCCATTTCGAGCATGGATTTTTTATCAGCACCGTCAGTGTAGATTTTAATTTTATTTTGAAAAGGGGATTTTAATTGCTGAGTTGTCATGTCATTTTCTCCATTTAATTAATTGGCTAACATTTTTTTGGTGATGATTTTTCCTAACTCAACACCTGGCTGATTGAAGGCTTCAATATTCATATACTCACCAAGGGCTCCAACAATGAGTTTGTAGGTCATAAAATATTGCCCTATGGTAAATTCATTTAATGTTTCCAATTGAAGCTCCATGACATGATTGTTCACTTCTTTTTGACTCTCGGTCATGGTTTGAGCTTCCGTTTTTAACAACATCCCAAATTTTTTATTTTGCAAAGGACTTGTTTCTTTGAAGTGAGACTTTGGAAACATCTCTGCCATTTCTTCACTCTCTGTAAATCGATGAACCACTACTGATTTTTGTAATTGAGTCTCCATCATTTGCTGAAGCACCGAATGCTGGTCATTGGCTCCCAGAGCGACGATAGGAACCGATGCCACATAAGGAGTATGATTGGCTCCTTTTCTTAACTCTTTTTTAGCTAAGGATTCGGCCCATAGCTGTTCGAGCCACTTACCCAATTGATAAGCTGAATCGGAGTAGTACCAAAAGTAAGACAAAACATCTTTTTGATTTAATCCCTCGATATAAAAATGAATCATTGGAAGCAAGGTGTTTTCTATATAGTTTTGTTCAAATACAGAGGCCGCACCATTTCTGAAGGCTTGAATATCCTTATGAGCGATACCAACTAAAACTTGTCCCACGCTGGACAGAACAGAAAACCGACCCCCCACATCCAAGGGTATCTCAAGAACAGGAACTTGATTTGATTTAGCCCAATCATAGAGGGAGCTAGGTTTTAATTCTGTGATAACAAGGGAATGGTTTGCTAGGTTTAACTTTAGTTGTTCAAATTTACTTAGGTAATAGTCTAAAATAGAAAGGGTTTCGATGGTAGTGCCACTTTTAGAAACAAAAACAAAGCCAACTTCTTGCCAATTGGTGATTTTTTTATTTAAGCCTTGCAGTGTTTTTAAATCAGGATTTTCGACAAAATAAATATCTTCATTTGCAAAAGCCAAGGCCATACTTTTAGGACCAAGACTGGAGCCACCAATACCAACCCAGACAAATTTTTTGAACTTTTTAGCGAAAGTTGTTGTTACTTCTTGAGCCGTGTTCCACATCGTAGGATGTTTTGGAAGCTTGAAAAAACCAAGATCCGTTCTTTTTAATAAGGCCTCTAAACAGCTTTGCGCTTGATGGTTCATTTCATCTGAATTCTTGTTTTTACTTTGAAAGTTAACTTTCATAACTATCCTTTTCATTTTCAATCATTGTTTTTGCATTAATTGTTTTTACATTACTTTTTCATTAGCTTTTCATTAGCTTTATATTACTTTTAAAATACTTTTTCGTCATTCTAACGAGCTTTCATACAAAGGTCCGACCTAGGTTTAAAAGGGAAGACCAACAATGTAAATAAAAATCATGATCTGATTAAGATTTTTTTGGCTAGACTCATTTTAAAACGAGTTGCTGACAAGGCTTTGACATGGCCCTGACGAGACTCTGCTAGGCCCTAATAAGCTATTTTTTTAAGCTCTTTGAGTTTCATGTCCTCGGTGAGAGGCATAAAGGTCCCTGCGGACCCAGAATACATGTCAAACAGATATTCTTCCATTTTTGCATAGCACTTTTTAGCTTGCGAACTATGAGGTACTGTCTTAATGCAAGCCTCCAAATATTTTTCCCCTAAAGAAGTTTGAAAATGAGTTAAGGAATTAATATAACTGCTTCCCAAGTACCAAAAGACTTCGGCTTGTTGCTTACTATCGAGTTTCGACTCTAACATTTCATGTAAATGAGATATGGCTAACTGATTCCAAATCTCTCCACCCAGGCTACCATAATCAAACCGTCTAGAGATCGTACGTTCGATCCATACTTTCAAAGTGGTTAGAGAAACCTTTTTGTCTTTTGCCAAACTCCAGGTGTGAATATCCTCTAACCAAACTTGAATCATATTCTTGAGATAGAGTGGAAGAAACTGAGACTTGGCAGCCTGCGTAAGAAACTCATTCGTTTTTTTAGGGTCCCTTTTATATCTTACAAGTATAGACAATGAATTATGAAGTGCACTTTCTGCGCGGAATTGATAATCCCAACTCACTTCCTTGAGTTCAAAAAACTCTTTGTACTTTGCCAAGGCCTCATCAAACTTTCTGGTAGCTGTGAGTATTTCTGCCTGATCTAGAGTAGCCAACTTAGCAAAGTTTTCTTTAATTTTAGAGGAACTGAAATTAGGACCTTTATTCGATTGGGTATGGCATTCAATACAAAAATTTGTCGTCTTCAACAATTCAAATCTAGCAAAATCTTTATTCCCTGATTCAAAAGAATTTTTAGATAATTCGACTTGCTCTTTAAAATCAAATGAAATGTATGCAAGACTAGGATCATTCATCTGGGACATGGGTGAGTGATTCACCTTTTTTGAAATGGCATTTAAGCGTTCCAAATGAAATAAAATTTTATCTTGATTGTCTTTTTTTCCAAAATCTTGTGGCGAAAGCACTAGGGGATAAAGTTCAATCAAGCTATTTTCAAGCGTCTTCATTTGTTCGGGCCAGGTCTCAGGAATCTGGGTGTCGGTTTTGGAATAATCAATCTTTACGGGCTCGTCTGCTTTTTTTGTCTGTGATGACTGACAAGCAATAAATGACAAATTGAGAGCCAAACCTAAAGCCACTGCAAAAAAAATAGTTATTCTTATTTTCATATTTACCCTCTTCAACGATGATTATGGTTAAAGTCATGATTATTGTCATGAATGAATTCATTTATTTTAATTTCCTTTAAAAATTCGCTATTCTTCTGGACTAAAGTTTTGTCATCAGCCATAGTCTGAGGAAAGAGGAGATAGGTTATGAATATTAAAATTTTTGCTTCGGCATTATTCAGCTCACTAATAACTCTGGCGACAAGTAATCTCGTTTCTTTTCCTATTGATAATCAATTTAATTATCAAAATTTATTAGCCTCGAAAAAGCAAGCCTACCTTTGGAATGCCATCCTACTTTCAAAATACAATCAGCTACCAGACACGCGAACAGGATTGGGGATTCCTCTTATTTTCAATTCCCTTGCAAGCTTTTTAACTCTAAAAACGAGTTTTGACCATGCCTCTGATGGAATGCCAGAAGGACGAAAAAAAATAATTCACACTTATGGAACAGTAGCCCCTATAAGATGGATCCCTGCCCGAAACCCTTATTCTGGTATTTTTCAAACTGGAGGGTTTGGCCTAGCGCGATTATCTATTGCAGGAGACCCCAACCTCCTAGGGATGATTCCAGGGATGGCATTGAAAATTCTTGTTGATGGCCAACCTAGTGTGAACCTGCATGTAATGCACTCTTTGGATGGACAGGGAAAAAATAATAATTTTTTTGCCAACTCTTTTACCAATAATATCCCAAAGCCGAAAAATCCCCTTCTCTATCCCTTAATCACCTTGTTTTCCATCGTTCAAAATCCTCCAACCTATTTGCCACTAGATCATTTTGCTAAGGTCAATCGTTTTGGCAAGCCCCAAACACCTTGGCGGGCCCCCTTTTCTCTGATTTTTAAACCAAGCTCTTCTGTTGCCGGGATCTTCCCAACAACAAACACTGCAGATTTTAGAACTCAGCTGGCCCAACTTAAACCTGGAATTTTTATTTATGATATTTACGCCACGGGAACAGAACCATCGCAAAGAAATTCAGAACTTATCGGAAAAATTGTACTCGACAGCAGTTTTGTCGCTAGTGCCTTTGGTGATGAAAAGCTTTTCTTCCAACACCATAAATGATTTTACAAGCTAAGTCACATGGCGCTGACCGACGAGAACGAAGATTTGAGTCATAGGAGGACCAATTGGGGACAGACTCCATAGGCGTAACCCCTGCTAGTTGGGCCTAACGTAGGTTGACTTTTTAATAACTTCCTTAGCGTATTGTATTTTCTTTTTATCACCATTGAACATCTTTAGAGCATTGTTATAATGAAACAAGTTGTTCTTATGAGTAAAAACCCGATCTGAATAGGCCAAGTAAACTTTTAATAAACTTTGTCCAAGTATTAATTGTCTTCGGGTTCGCATTTGTTTCTCAGTACGATCAGAGTCTGTTTTATAGGAAAACCAGGTTTTAAGCTCTGTGATAGAGCTATCAGCGTACACCGGCTTTTTGTTTTCCTTTTCGTAGGTTAAAATTTCTGGAAAATCAGAAAAGACACTTCGGATTTCTTGATCTAAGTAACATGAAATTACTGATTCAAAGTAGCCCTTCGCAGGAAGCCTGGCGTACTCTTCACCACGATGTCCAAGTTGATCAAGAATTTCTTCTAACCCTATCCTGGTTAACTGCGTCAAACCGATAGCACCAGTAGGAGAAATAGCTCTGGCATCAAATCTGGATTCTTGTCTGACTTTGGAGGCGATAAGGAAGGGATCTGTTCCAAAGCAATAGGAGGATTTCACAATCTCTTCCGCAAGCTGGCTTTCTGAAAAACCGTTAACAGCTTCGAAATTACTTGAACACTCGTTAAAATTACAAGAGACCAAGTTAGCATTTTGTTCCATTTTAATAAAATGCTGCAGCCGACTCACAAGTGCATCATACTGTTTGGATGGATTGTAAATCAAACCAGGTAAACTGGTTTTTTTAGCCTTGGCTGGCAAAAAGACTTCGTTCACTGGTCTGTAGACAAAAAAATTCCTCTCTAAGGAGTTCTCGGGAACTTGATAACCCATTGGAAAAAAACTTTGAGCTCCAGCCAAAGAACCTAGGCCAAGCAAAAGCATTCCAATTTTTGAAGAAACTCGTATTATGACCTTCATTTCTAACTTCCCGTTTACTTTTAATTAATTGTTTAGAAAAATTAATTAAAATTTCAGATTCCAGAAATTTCAAGTGAAATCATTGCGTCCAAAATTTCTGCCGTTCTTTAGGGATTGCGCCTACGACTCAAAACGAAGCCGCAGGAGGTGAATTAAAACAGGTCACCCTGCCACAGTTTCTTTAAAAAAACAACTTCAAATTTTGAAATTGACCGCCAGTATTCCACCTTTTTCGAACATTGTCGGTAATTTATATATGCCAAAATCTCTGAATAAATAGCCAGCTCAAGACTTTTTCCAAATTAATCTCTGACAAGAGTTGGTGAAATCTGAGCATCACTTCCGATAGAGGTATAGTTAATTTGTTCTCCATTCATCAAAGCTGCAATGTCCAGAAAACGTGAGAAGTTTTCTAAAGATCTTGTCAGTCCCTCTTCCTGAATTTCTTCGCGAAGAAAAAGTCCTACATAATCTTTCAAATCATCGAAGTAATTTGGAGATTCGCTCCACCTCTTTTTAATTTTCTGGCACTACTTCCTGTCAGAATAAATCTAAGCGATTAATTCTGATCCATCAAATCATGAATATCGTTTAAGAGATGGGTATTTTTTGAATTTCGTCGACAATCACGATGCGGCTCATGTTATTCTTCACAAAATAATTTACCGTCTTGTGAAGATAAGCAGGATCTCTCAAATAGTTTTGGTAATCCGAACTCTTCAAAAGATTTATATATAGCGCCTCTGGAAAATACGTTCGAAGGTATGTCGATTTCCTGTTTGCCTTGGGCCTAAAAGAAAAAGACTTTTCCTTGCAAGAATTTGAGTGATATTAAGAAGTCTTTGATACATAGCTAATTTTCATGAAAATCTGAGCCGATGTCACGAATTTTCATGAAATTCTGACTTTAGTTCTACCAAATCACATAGTAGTTGACATGCGCGTGTGCCAAGATAAAGGTTCCGCTTAAGTCAAAATTTCTAATGGCAGTCTGGTTTGAGTAGATCACCAGAAGTTGGTTGGAGGCGGGAAGGTACTAATCTGTACTGCCGTCAATCTTCAGATTTTCCCGTGGCGGTGCTGGAATACTCGATGCGCCCTAAAAATTAAATAAGCATCCTTTTACAAATGCTTTCTCGTGGAATAGTTGTTGTTGCGAAATTTTGTAAAATGGCACATATTTTATATTGACGAGGTCGATTTGCGCTCTTTTCTTTTATTTTTTTCTAAGCTGATTTTTTTATTCCGACCACTTATTCCTTTTGTCACTTTTCTCCAGATTTCCTTTTGCCTCGCCCAAGATCCTTCGACTGAGTTTGTAAAAGATAAAACTAAAAAATTGACGATAGAATGGGAAGCGGTTGCAGGAAGTCACAGTTACGAGGTTGAAGTTTTTCAGATATTAGATGCTTTCAATGTCAATAAAGTGGGTCTATTTCAAGTGCAAAAAACGGCTTGGGATGCTGATTTATCCCCTGGTAAGTATCAATTTCGCATTCGATCTTTAGATATTCGGGGTGTTCCAGGAACCTGGGGCGTCTTTACGGTTTTTACAGTAAGTCCTCCACCACCTGACCTGTTAGGCCCCAAAAACGACGATAAAATACAAACCGAGGAAGAAGATAAATTTACGGTCAACTTCTCATGGACTCCCGTTAAAGGAGCTTCATCATATAAGTTAGAAATTTTTCAAGACGAAGAGTCTTCACCTCTCCACGTTGATGTGAACGACACGAAATACTCGCAATCACTTCCTGTTGCGAAATCCTATCGCTGGCAAGTTTCTTCAATGGATGCGGATAATAATTTGGGAGATCCTGTCAAAAATAAATTTTCTTTTTCTCTTATCGGGAAAAAGATAGAAAATCCTGATATTGAAGTCCCCGAATCTGAATTCGCCACCCGTGTTCAATGGAAAAAACCGCATAAGACGGAACTGTTTTCTTATTCGCTCTCTAGAAAAAGAACTAATGGCTCTTGGGAATTACTAGAAAAAAATTTAAATTATAAATCAAGCTTTTTAGATATCAATCCTAAACATCCAGGCGGAACCTTTCAATTAAAACTCAAAGCCGGTGCCAAGCTTCGCCCTAGTTCTGATATCCAAACCTTGGAGTTCCCAATTTACGCAGGTGAAAGGACCCCGAAGGCCATTGAGACGGCAAAATTAAGAAAGGCTCTAGAGCGCGATAAAGAAAACTATTTTATTGCCACCTATTTGGTTTCATCCCTAAACTACGCCGGCGATAACAGAGAAACAGGAAACCGCGTTGCCTACAGTGTCTTAGGGGGAACTGGTCGCCTGGGCTATGGCTATATGCCCAAAACAAAATGGGGTTTCCTGACGGTTCTGGACCATGGTGGAGTTAATTTAAAACAAAAAATTTACACGTACTCTTCAATTGAAGCCTATGGGGTCTGGCGCAGGTACCTATCCCAAGCAACTCAGCTAAGAATTTTCTCAGGGATTTTTATTAAAGAAACTCCCGAAGCTACAACTTTGGACCTGACCGAAGTCACTGTTAAAAAAGTCCAGCATTTGGGACCCGTTTTAGGCATTCAGTTCTGGACTTCCTTTAATTATAAATATGGACTTCAATTTAATTTTCAATTGAATGAATCACTTTTAAAACTTTCAACCCCCAATGGAAAAGATCTGGTTCCCTCTGCCTCTTATCAAGTTGGAGCTATGGGGTCCTACAAACTAAAAGAAAATTTAACTGGATTTGCAGGCCTTGCCTACCGGGTGGATCGTGTCGTTTACAAATCAAAGGCTTACTCTGGCGACTCTGAAATAAATTTTGCTAACGAAGGCGATGCCAATTCCGTAATCATGACGGGAACCTATTTAAATCTTTATGCGGAATGGGGATTTTAAATTTGATTTATGACCTTTGTATATAACCTAAGGGTTTTTAGTCTGTTTAGTTAGTCTAAGTAGTAAAAAACTCGAATCCCGTCAAGACCTGCGCCAGCTCCATCATCGACGCTACAGAACCCTGAACTGATGCGCCCCTCACCCTGATCGGCGCCAATATTAGGGGCATATATACAATCTTCATTCGCCTCACACAAGCTATTGTCATTCCCAATACCATCCCCATCAATTTCTATTGCATTTCTTAAAAAGCTTCTACCTCCAGCATTCACAACATCCGAAGGACTCAAGACCACCGATTGACCATTACATTGAGATACACTATCAAAGGTTGGAGTCGCAATTCGATTTATCCCGTCATGGCTTGTATTATAAATATTGCTGCTACCAATACGTGCAGCTCTGAAATCCCATATGCGGTAGGGTGGAGCGGCCGCAAACCCTCGATTCACGCTCGCTATAGTTGAAATTGAGTTCGACCTACCAAGTCCCCTCATTCTACTATCAAATTGAAACCAACCTAAAGAATTGGTAATTGAGCTAGATATAACTCCAATAATATCAAGTGGATTTGCAATGTCATCCACAGGTACTGCGCCAACAAAGGCATCAGAAAGATCTCCACCTAGTGAGGCACTACTGCATAAACTGAACGAACCACAGGTCGAAAAATTTCCTTGAACAAAGTACCCATTCCGAACGACACCTAAACCTGCAGAAATATCTGCAACATAGGCCCCACCATTAGCTATGTAGAGGTCTTGAAAAAGATTACCACTCCCTGACATCCCTGAGGTGTCTGATTGAATTGCCTTATCCATATTCCCCGCAACCAGAGAAATAAAACTGTTGTTATTGTAGTCCCCAGCCCCAAAGTATATGGCATTGTATACATTACTAAACATCGTTAACTGAGTAAATAAATTCGAATTCACATTGGAACCCATAATATTTATTCCCGTATCATCAGCAAAAGCAGTCAAAACTTGGGAGAAAATATTATCATTCGTGCTTCCACCACTTCCATTTAAATTAATGGCTTTTCCACTACCATGTATATTCATGGCTGTGAGCCTTGAAAAAATATTGCCGGAAGATTTTTTTAATAAAATGGCATCTGCAACAATACTATTTGTCTTATGGTTGGTCACTCGTAAGTCATAAAATCGATTGAAATTTGCCGTATCTAGCAGCAAAGAATTAGCGGCTAAGGTATTCCCTGAAACATCCGCAATATTGAGATTTCTTCCAATATTATTATTAGATACTTTCATACTTAGCCCAGCAAAACTTTCAAAAATATTCAATCCCGAAATCAAGTTGCTCCTAGAACTAATAAATTTCACAGCGAAATCTCCAGATAAAAACATTTCCATAGGACTCACTGTGGTTTCATGAATTCGAGAAAATTTCCAATTGTACGCCATAATCCCTGTATGAGCATTGGTGGTGGCTCCGGTCACCCCATCTATATTGGCTTCAATCCAAAGATATTTTTTTCCCATGGCCCCGCCCCCCGACAAAATAGCATGCATATCTAGGGTGCTATCGGCAGTTCCATCAATGCTTGAAAAATTATTTATAACTGAAGGCCGGAAGACTTTGATCTTCGTCGTGCTATCCGTCACAATTGCGATTCTGTCTGCATCTATTTGGTATCCAAATGTAACCAAATCTGTCGAAGGCACGGTATAAATTGTTCCCGGGGTGTTTAGTTTAATGACCGTTTGTGATGCTGAGTTATTAAATAAACCGTCATGCAGATTGGCAATTAAATTTCCCCACCAAAGAGAATCACTTCCAGAGCTAGGGGTTGATATTGAAGTTCCACCGATGTTTACATCAAGGTGATTGCTTTTCCATGATATAGGACTTGTGCTAAAATCAATTAAATCTCTTAAACCCTTTCCTTTCTTAAATCCCTTCGTAAAAAGGGTTGCTACGGCGTCCTCCACTTCGCAGGCCCAATCAAAAACACCTAAGGCTTCTATGATATTGATGAGATTGGCACAGGTAGGTACACCCCATAATTTCAATTTTCTAAATTCACCACCGTGGATGCAACTATTAGTCTCATTGTAATATCCAGGCTCGCTTCCAATACAAGGGTCAGTCGCTGAGGGTTGCCGATGGGCTCTTGATCCTGCAACTGCATATTGAATATAGTCATTCCAATTAGGCGCATTCGTGTAATTAGGAATGACCACAGGAGCTCTATATTCATAATTCAAACTCACCAATGAGCAAGGTGAGGAGGAACTTTCCGCCCCACCCAGCTTTGCTTTGAAGGTATAAATTCCTGGTGATAACAAAGATAAAGGAATATCCACCGTCGATCCGCTCACAACGTTAGCTGAGCCTACTTGGAAAATGCAATTATCTGAATACAAATGCACTACATCACCCGGTGATACCCCAGCAACACGAATCAATAGATCCTTAAAAACAGTGGGTGAAGTTGCAGGAGAAATTAAAGTGATAACCGGGATTGGGTCGTCATCAATGAAATGACCAAAGGCTTCATCTGTCCCAGAGATTATCGCATTAACGGCACTATCTAAATGCAAAGAGAATTTCTCTTGCACTTCGGGAACAGAGTCCATATATGATGCATAAGTGATGATCTTATTTGTTTCACCTGGCGCAAAAATAAGAGCTCCACCACTTGGAATTGCGACAAAATCAGAGTTCGTCGTTGTTATATGATTGAAGGAATAAATAAGGGTGACAGTTTCTATCGAGGGGTTGGATAAAGAAACTGTGAAATTGATGGGTGATCCTTCAACTACGTCTTCACCAAGAATATTTATTGTTGGCATTGAATCATCGTTCACTGTTTGTAAAATTCCTGTCCCTACCAAGATGGAAGCATCTATTGGATTCATAAGGGTCACCATAAGATCTTCATCGGTTTCAAATTTACTGTCATTCGTTGTTGGGATGGGAAGATCGACGCTCAAAGTTCCCATCGGAATCGTTGTCAATATATTACTCTGAGGTGTGTAATCACTATCTGCGACTGTTGCGGTGCCATCACTGGTTGACCAACGAAAACTAACATCGCGTGTGGGACAAACTTGGGAAAGCTGGACTCTTATTAAGCCCACAGCTCCTTCGGTAACAGATGCCTCACCTGCCGTCACTCCATTCATATCAATAATGCTTAGGGTGGGGCGGTCTAAATCCACGATGGTACCTTGGCCTTGGGAAGTTGCCAGGGTGGCACCGTTCGAGGGGTTCGTCAAATTTACGAAAAAAACCTTATCAGCCTCGCAGACAATCGAATTATCTGCCGTTGTTACCAAAATGGTCTTCGAAGTTTCCCCTGCCGCAAAAGATAAACTCCCACTTGGCGCCAGAGGAATATCCATAGCCGTGGCAGATACTAAAGTTGTTGAGTAATCAACGGTGATAACTTCGGTGGAAACTTTATCTAAAGTGACTTGGAAGGAAAAGATAGACCCTTCACCAAGGAACGCTGGCGGCGTGATGCTCAGATTTGGCCTTTCAATGACTTTGGAATTAAACGAAATAGTCGCTTGGCCAGTGGTATTTTGTGTGAGCTTGCGATCACCTCGTAAAAATACTTTTTTGCTGACGTTGGCATCCTTTGCCACATTGAAAGTCGAGCAGATATTTGGAAAATACAGAGTGAATTTACCATCACTACAATCTCCATCGCTTGCAGTGTTATATCCTGTAACTCGGGCCCAGGTCACTTCCTCATCAAATGAAAACTCTAATTGATTCAAGCGCTTATCACAGCTTCCAGAGATAGAAAGCTCTGAAGAGCACTCAGGGCTTGTCACGATACTATAAGATTCAGAGGATTTTTTATCGGAACTAAAAGTTATCCCACTCAAACTTGTTAAACTCGAGACTTCTGGCTCTCCAACCGTGCATCCATTAATAATCAAAATAGAGAGACTCAAACTCAACAACTGAATTACTTTGTTAGGCATTATATTGCTAAAAGACACGACGTTCCAGCTCATGGAAGACCTATCGTCAGAAATTAGAAAAACTTGAGAAAATTTCTAGACCGAAGTCTGGCATAACTCAAAAGAGACGTAAAACTGTCTTAACTTTAAACAGTTTCATGCCACCTTTTGGGACTTTTTGGTAAAAAAAAGTGTCGTCAAATGAAACAAATTTTTAATCCTATCCCTACTCATCTACCTAAGGTATAACCGCTTTCTATCACCCTGAGGTATCTAATGAAAACAGGTTTTTGGCATGGAATATGTACCATTTTATTAATAATGAGTTTCAGCAGTGGCTATGCTTCAACAAAAACTAAAATCATCATCGACTCTGTAAAAAAAATTAAAGACGATGAGGAAGGAAAGCTCGTTATTTTAAAGAAAAATAAACAAGTTCTTTATTTGAGATTAGATCACAAAAATTTTGAATCTTTGTTTTTAAATATTTCAAAAAGCCAAAGGATGAATTCTATATTGGAATTTAAGTTAGACAAAGATCTCAATATTTTAGAAGTCTCTTTAAAGGACAAAGATAGTGATAAAAGAAAAGAGAATAATAAAAGCAATGATACAGAAAAAAACAAAGATAGAGATAGAGATAAAAACAGAAACAAACAGTAAAATTAGAAAAATTATGAGGTTATTATAAAGACTTGTATGGGATTGCAAATTTTCATTTTTAAATTTATTTTTTTATTAGCCTTGGTCTCTTATTCTCAAACGAAAGAGTCCTTACGGGAGTACTTTCAAGAAAACAATTTACTGACGAGTGAGTTGGGGCTTTTTTATCAAAATCATAATTTTGAGCCTTTCTTTATCCAAAATGGCCAGTGGACCCCCGCTGGAGAATCATTGGAAAGTATTTACAAACAAATTGAAGAAAATGGACTGATTTCAGAAAACTATGGTTTGAGCAAATGGAAAACTATTAAGGAAAATCAAGTTAATTTAAATCAGGAATCTGAGTTATTCTTAGGAAAAAGCATCCTTTCGGCCCTCATACATCATATTACTGGAAGAGTTTCTCCAAAATCGATAGCCATAGATATCAAATTTGATAGAAATAAATTTTCTGATTTTCAGTCCCTAACTTTCGAACTTTTGAGCGATCCCGAGAATTTGTTTTCAAAGTTAGGTCCCAAGTCAGCGATATTTCTTCAACTTAAAGAAGTGTTAATCTTTTTTAAGAATCTAGAAGCTAGCTCCAATTGGCCTTTGATCACACCATTTCCAGGTACTTTGAAGCTCAACTCAGAGAATGAAATTATTTTACAAATCAAACATAAATTATCTTTATTTGGTTATCATTTTTCCCATTTCGACAAACGTTTTGATCCTGACTTGGAATTTGCAGTGAAAGATATTTACGCAAATAAATTACTTAAATCAGAAAAAGTCATAAAACCTGATTCTTACTTTTGGCAATATCTCAACATTCCTATTAAAACTCGAATAATAGAGATCCAGTTGCAAATGGAAAAGTTACGCTGGCTACCCGGGGAACTCGAAAATCGATATGCCTTTGTCAATATCGCCAACCAGACAATAAAAGTTTTTGACAAAAATCTTCAAGCTCATCTACCCATTTTACAATTTAAGACCATCAATGGCCAAGTTACTCGAAAAACCCCTTCCATGAAGGATAAAATCGTGAGCGTCACGTTGAACCCCACCTGGACTGTTCCACTGAGCGTGTTCTTTAAAGACAAATTAAGTATCTTACAAAAAGATCTAAGTTATTTAAACCGAGGAAATTTTAAAGTTATCGATGTCAATACCGACGAAGAAATTGACCCCTACTCTATTAATTGGCAAGAAGTCACCAGAGATAATGTTTCTTTTCAATTGGTACAAATGCCTAGTTATAGTAATGCCCTGGGCGTGGTTAAGTTTTCGATGACAAATCCATTTTCAATCTACCTCCACGACACTGGTGAGCGCCATTTGTTTGCCAAAAATTATAGACTTCTTAGCTCGGGTTGTGTTCGTCTTGAGAAACCTATCGATTTTGCAGAGTATTTATTACGTGCCACCAGCTGGACCAAAGATAAAATTATGAATTTGATCGCCAAGCCTGGAGAGTCTAATAAATCAACGCTTTCCATGGGCCTGAAGTCTCCACTGCCCGTTTATATAATTCAATTAACCGTAGAAAAGAAAGATCAAATTATTAGATTCTATGATGATTACTACAGGCAAAATTTGGTCTTATTCAAATCGCTTAAAGGCCATGGATTCTTTTGAATATATAGTATTGACATATCGCGTTATCTGGTGTAGGTTCGGCCAATAAAATGGAGACCCGCCTTGAAAAATACAAAAATCATTTCAAATTTTAATTCGATGATCATCACCCTCACTCTTTTTATGAGTGTTGGTTATTCCAAAACAAATGAAGAATCATTTCATTCAGAAGACAAACAAAAAATTCTTGAGGATCAAACCTTGAAAGGGAATTTAATTCGAACCTACGTTCGCATTTTTACTTCTCGTTTATGCAAAATGGATCAGCAGGCGCCTTGCGCTTGTGAAGATGATAAGCTTAACTCCTGGATCAATTACATTAAAAATAATGTTCGTCAGGATTCGATGACGACAGAACCCACCTCTGTAATAGTTTTGAATAAGGACGAAATTAAGTGCCTTGAACTAGCCATTGCTACACCATAAAGATTAAAATTTTTAAAAAGGATGTCCTATGAAAAAAAGATTCTTTTTGGCATTGATGATGATCTTTGCTGCAAGCATAAGCTCCTCTCAAAGTTCTTCCAGCTGCCAATCTTCCTATAGCAAAAGTTACGATGAAAATAGAAATTGGGGACTACAAATATTTACGAAAAATTTGGACGAATTAAATGACAAATTAGGCAAGTTCAAAAATCTGGGCAAGGATGAAACGAGTGATCAGTTATTAGTGTCGGAGGCCAGAGTTCTATTTTTTCGAATGGAAGATCAAGCTCGCGTTTATAATTTAGCATCTAATGAAGATAAAAATCCTTTCTTTCTTAACTATTTAAACTTTTTTAAAAAATTTGAGAATCTTTTAGGGCAAGTTGATTTAAAAGCCAGTTTATTGCAACTATCGAAAGACTTAAAAGAACCAAAACTCGTTTCTTATTTTAGTGACTTAAAGAAAAAATCCGAAAGCGATTTAATCTTGGCATTAGCGAAAGATCTTTCCCTTAAAGAAATACGTAAAGACCTTGTTAATTTTCCGAAATGGAAATCACCCAAAAAAGATAAGAAAATTCATGTAACCTATCTTGTTAAAGAGTTAGAAAGATTGTCAAAAGACATCAAAAAAAGAAAGTTCACCGATTCAGATATTGAAAAAGGATTACATGAACTTCGAAGAAGAATTCGTTGGATTGTCATTCATGTGCAAAACTTAAATGGTTTCACTCAATATGATCATTCTGTTAGTGTGTCTTCTAAAGTGAACTCGTTTTTAAATGAGTTAACTGAGGCAAACCCTCATTTAACAGAAAGTAAGTATTTACAAATGACACCATCGGAAGTTTCAAATCCTTTAGCCATATCTTTTAAAGTCCATAGTATTTTATGTGAAATTGTTTCAACCATAGGATCAGCAAAAGACAATGCTGAAAAACAAATTTACATTCATGAAGCCTTAGAAGAACTTGGATATTCAAAAAGCGCTAAGATGAATGCGGATATGAAGTTAAAAGCGCTTTTAAAGACAAATGAAGACGTGGATCATCAAAAACTTGCCGAATTTTATCAGGAAAGAATAGAATCCGCAGAACTATTGGAAGAATATATCCGAACCCTTAAAAAATTAAACTAAACTGACTGCAAAGACTAAAATGTAAGACTAAAACGAATGTTAAGATTTAGCCTGAAGTTCTAAAGTTTGAAGAACTTCGTCATTAAGACTTTCAAGGGAGTGATGGGCATTGGAATAGGGGGCATAGTGACGAAGCCCATTCCAAATTCCTAACATTAAGGCTTTTTGTGAATGGAGTCGATTTTCTGCCTGTTGAAATAAAGCAGAGCACGGATGCTCCACCATCTCTGCAGTAATTTCTTGTCCCTTGATCATTGGCAAACAGTGCATCACCAAAGCTCCAGGCCTTGCTTGGCTATAGAGTTCTAAATTGACCTGGTAGCCAGCAAAAGCCCCTTCTCTGGTTGAGGCCTTATCTTCAGATCCCATACTGGTCCACACGTCTGTGGCAATGGCATTCACACCTTTAACTGCCGCTTTGGGAGTTTTAAAAGATCGAATTTTAGCACCCGTTTTGGCGGCTCGTAAATGGGCTCTTTCTAGAATAGACGGATCAGGTTCAAAACCTTTGGGGCAGGAGTAATGAACATCCACACCCGCCATAGGCAATAGAAGCAAAAGAGAATGTAAAACATTGTTTCCATCTCCAACATAAGCTAATTTCAATCCTTTGAGCTTTCCAAAATTTTGCAGCAAAGTTTGCAAATCGGCAAGAGCTTGGCAAGGATGATGAAGATCTGACAAGCCATTGATTATTGGAATTCTCGATTTGGCGACCATTCGTTCGAGATTGCTATGCTCAAAGGTTCTGAGCATCACACCATGAACCATTCCTTGTAAAACACGAATGGTATCTTCGGGTTCTTCGAATTTTTTTTGGCTCGAGTTGATCTCAATCACTTGCCCTCCGAGTTCTTGAATTCCCACTGTAAAACTCAATCTAGTTCTTAAGGAAGGTTTTTCAAAAATCAAAGCAAGGCTTTTTCCTTCAAGCGGTTTAATGGCTTTAGTTCCTCGAGATTTTCGGAGGTCTTC
>WBZM01000373.1_pt1 | contig 58731 bp, 37 predicted proteins | sample 5204271 | NCBI WGS metagenome assembly WBZM01 (sample SAMN12344346, study PRJNA552823) | activated sludge metagenome | biome: Activated sludge suspended growth; feature: Nitrification reactor; material: Wastewater; isolation source: activated sludge from nitrification reactor of wastewater... | reverse complement strand
AAAATGGGTGCAAAGTAGTTCTTTTCAATTGGTAAAAAACCTACCCCGAAATCCCAGGAAGACCTTGGGAAAAGCGTATTTATGCTTAGGCTTAATCCTGGTGTTTTAAATGATAAATAATTGCCCAATTCAATATTGATGCGGGTTTTGGCATTTATTATCCTTGAATAACCAATGTTCAACATCCATTTGCTAAAGTCATCTGAATCATAAATCTCTTCAGAAACCATTATCCGTCCAGCGAATAAATTGAAAAAACCATTTTTGGTTTTTTGGGAAAGGACCCCGTAGGTCATACCATAATTAAAAACATCATTGGGTTCATCATCACCGTATATGCTTGCTCTCCCCACAATGGCCCCAAACGCAATATGTTGCTTTTGGGACACTACAGTATTGACTTTCATGTTTCCCCAAGCCGTGTATATCAATGGAAAAAAGAAAAACGCCCCTCCGCCCAAACTGAACCTGTCACTTAGGCCATACTGCACTGAGTTTTGGAACAGCATCGTATTCCGATATTCGAATTCCCCTGCTTTCAGGCCATAGGCAGTTGGGATGCTCAGGAGGCGCTGATTAATTGGAAAATGGGGAAAGTTATTTTTGAGGCTTTGAGAAGGTAAGAACCTTATTGTGTCAACCTCGGCAGCTATAAAGGTGTAATTTTCACCTGTTTTAGTTTTAAATACCAAGATAGAATCATTCAAGGTTGTCAGATAGCCTTTGTACCATGCCCTGTCCTTGGTGGTAATTTTGGCAATTTGTGTGGTGTCGCTGGGCGACCATTTGCCTTCAAAATGGATTTGCGCATGCAATGAGCAAGCAAAAAATGCGAGTAGCCAAAAAATGGAAATTGATTTCATTTTAATTAAAGCGCACACTGTCAAGTTTTGTGCAAGGGGCCTGGGGCGGCGCAGCCGCCAAACCCCGCTCACGTTACTTTAACGAACTTAGAAAACGCGTACTTAGGTAAATGATAAACTCAAAGAATGGCATTTTTCTGCCTATAACAAATTGTAGTGATGGGGACAAAATATTTGTAGGATTTTGATTCCACTTCGATTTCAGCCCAAACGGGGAAGCCATCACAACAATCTGTAACAACAGCAATTCTTAATTTTATTGAGTTTCCTTAAACCAACCCGCATACATTAAATAGTTGTTGGCGATTCGTTCGACCGTGCCTTTGAATACCTCAGGGGGAATGGCCTTTACCTTTTTGGCTGGCACGCCCGCATAAATATGGCCAGGTTCTAAAACAGCATTTTCCAGTACTACAGCCCCGGCGGCAATGAGGCAGTTTTCACCGACCACTGCATTGTCCATCACAATGGCGCCCATGCCTACCAGCACATTATCGTGGATGGTACAGCCATGTACAATGGCCCGGTGGCCAAGGCTCACATTGTTGCCAAGGGTGGTGCCACATTTCTGGTAAGTACCGTGTATGATGGCGCCATCCTGCACGTTCACTTTGTTGCCCATGCGGATGAAGTTCACATCCCCCCTAATGACGGCGGTGAACCAAACGCTGCATTCGTCGCCCATGATGACATCACCGATGATGGTCGCATTTTCAGCCAAGTAGCAGTCTTTTCCAAATTGAGGGGTAAAGCCCCGAACGGGTATGATAAGGGACATAAATATAGGGATGAGGGATGAGGGACGAGGGATGAAATCTGCTGCTGGCATTCCCCATCCCTCGTCCCTTCCCTTTTTGGGCAAATATGTGGCAAAAATGGCAACTACGCCTGTTTCCTCCTGATTTTGCTCCAAACCCACCTGCGCTTCCACCACAGCAGACCGCCTATGATGAGCAATGGCCAGATGTTCACGATGAAAATCACGATGCCTTGCAGTAGTTCCCAACCATTTTTTAGGCCGCCGATGAGTTTTGTCCAGAAGGATTCATGGAAGGCATTCGGGTCGGGGCGGTACTCGATGGTCTGAAAAAGTTCGAGGTTGATGGTGCTCATGCCCACTTGGTCTTTCAGGTAGCGGAGGCGGCCTTCCTTCGCCTCGATTTCCTCTTGGATGATGCGGATTTGCTCCTCAGCGTCCAGTACGTCCTTCACGGTCTTCGCCTTTGTGCGCAGGATTTCCACGTAGCGGTCACGCACTTCTTTTTTGGTTTTCAAACGGGTGGTGATGTCCACGTACTCCTCCGTGACATCCTGCGAGCTGATACGCTTGAAGACGGTGTGAAGTGCATCAGAGCCAAGGTCGCCGAGCAGGGCATCGAAATTGGCGGCAGGTACCCTAATGGTGATGCGGTTGGAGGTTTCATAGCTGCTGTTGCTCAACTCGCTGGCGGAGACGAATCCGCCGTGTTTCATGGCCAATTCATTGGCTCGGCGGCTGCTTTTGTCCACATTTTCCACCTGTATGCGGTACTCCGCAGTTTTGATAATCTGCCTTGCAATGGGCTGTTCGGGTTGCTTCTCGGCTGGCGGGTTCGATGGCTGCTTGGGCTGGGGCGGCGGTGGCGGCGTTTGGTTGGGCTGTTCCTCTTCTGGGGTGGATTGGGGCGCAACAGCCTGAAAATCAGCATCATCCGTAGGGGCAGATTCGGCGGTCGCTGCCTCCGTTGCAGGTGTGGCATAACCGCTTCCGCCCTCGAAACTGGCAGGTGCGCCTTTGTTTTCAAATTGGCAACCAACGGTGAATAAGAGGGCAAAAATTGTTGCGAAGCAAAAAATGGACTGTTTCATGGATTGATTTTCAGGGTAAGATGCGATTGTTGGTCAAAAGGACATACAACCCATGAAAATAATTTGAAGGAATTGCGCAGCACCCATTTCAAGGTTGAAAAACTCCATCGCCCAAGCTGCCCATGTAGGCTCCCCAATGTGGTTTTAAGTTCAGTTTATGTCGTACTTCCTGTCTTATCATCGCCATCCCATAGAACTCGATGATTTTAGCCGTGTTGGCCTGTACGCAGTAAACCACGTCGAGCAGCCCGTCGCCGTCCATGTCCCCGACCCACGGGGTGGAGGAGAGGTTCTTTACTTTTTTCTGTTCGCTGAATTGCCGCACACCTTTTTTGAAATCGAACAAGGCGAGGTAATGCTGGCAATCGACAACATGGATGCCGTTGCAGTTGTACTGGTTCACGCTCATCAGCACCTCGTCCAAGCCGTCGCCATCCATGTCCAAGGCTACTGGGCTGAAAAACCCCGTACAACCCAAGCGGTATTCCTTGATGATTTGGCCATTCTGACCATCCACGACGACTTGGCGAGAGCCTTTGTTGTCGGGCCAAACACCCACCGCATATTGCCCGAAAAAATCCGGCACATCGTCGTCGTTGAAATAGCCAACGGCCAAGCTGCTGCTCGATTCGGTACTGTCCACCCTCAGTTGCCAGAGGAGGCTGTCCGTTTTTCCATCGAAAGCCATCAGGATGCCGCCTTGGTTATTGGCCACAATGTCCGGCACGCCATCCTGCGTCACATCGGCGAGGGCTGGAGGGGCAATGAAGCCGTGTCCGACGGTCTGGTTGAGCGGCTTCGCCTTGCTCAAATCATTTTTCATCAAATCGGCAAAACTTGCCCGGTACAGCCCGCCGCCGATGGTCTCGCCGCCCGTTCCGAAAATCACTTCCAGTTGTCCATTTTTACCAAAATCATGCACCAATGGCGATAGGTAGGTTTCCTTCCCGTCCGGCACGGCGGCTACGGTCAGCACCTTGCCTGTCGTGCTTTCCATGACTATCAGCACACCCGGCTCTCGTCCATCTGCGGTGTTGGGGTACGACTGCGGGTTGCCGCCGTTGGCCACTAGCAGGTCGGGAATGCCATCGCCCGATTGGTCGGGCACAGGCTGTGCGTTGAAGAAATTATGTGTTGCGAAGCGCATGGGCGCAGTCGTGTCCTTCGGCAATTGGTATTGCCAGAGCAACTGCCCCGTTTGGCCATTGATGCCTACCATAAAGGCACTCCTGCCGCCGATGAACACGTCCGGCACACCGTCCTTGGTCACGTCGAGGAAGGTGGCCGTGCCGGTCACTTGGTTTGGCGCAGCCACCGACCAGAGCAGTTTGCCGCTCACGCCGTCCAGCGCCAGAACGGCGGTGTCGCTCGGCTCCCATTCGTTTTTACCTGCCCCGATAACCACATCGAGCACGCCGTCACCCGTCAAATCGGCGAGGCGGGGCGAAGAGTTGGTGCCATGACCTGGCAATGTGGCAATCCAGTTGTCAAGCTTCAGTTCTGGCTTGCAACCCACGAATGGCAGGAGTAGCAGGAGTAGGTAGGTTTTATTCATGTTCAGTTATTAGCCTTCAGTTCACAGTCATCAGTCCACAGTCATCAGTCCACAGTCCGCAGTCGGGGGCTGCTAACCCGGTATTGACTGCGGACTGACAGACTGAAGACTGCGGACTTAAAGACTACTCCCAATAAAGCGGTTTTTCGAGGCTGCTTAAAAGAATGGTTTCGCAGGCTCGGCAATCGGGGTACTGTGGCCGGAAGGGGAGCGAACTGCACCGAGGCTCCACGAAGAAGCCAAGCGAGTTGCCGTTCAAAAATTCACGGCGGTAGGCCACACCAGCCACGGAAAAGTAGCCAAGTATGAGTTCGTCGGGGTCGGAGGGGTCGAAGAGGTTGCCCTGCACCGTACCGGGCGGCGGGTCGAAGAGGCTGCCATCAATGGAAACGATGTCCCGCATTTGTTCCCAATAGCGATACTCCTCCTCACTGATGGCGTATTGGAAAAGGTGAAAACAGTACTGGTCGGCAAAGCGGTAATCGAAGGCCGTATTGAGGAAGGGTTCGTCCTTGAGGGAAGTGCCTTCCAGTTCGCTGGTGTCGAAAATCTTGATATTGTTGAAGTCTAGGTTGTTCTTGATGTAGCAGGTTTTGGTACTCAGCGCCATCGGGTAGGCTTCCTTGAACTCGTATTCCCCGGTAGCCCGCCAGCGAAGGTAGGGGCGCTCCGAAGCCGTGCCAAGCTCGGTGTTCATGCCCAACGACAGTTGGTTGGAAGTAATCGCCCGCCCGTTTGCGCTGATGGTGGTTTTCTGGGTCACTTCGGTTGAGATGGGGAGTAGGGGAGGGGCCTCCATCATCGCCGCCGGGCGGCTCATTATCGTTTTGCCATCCGGCAATTTCACCTCCACATGGTACGACCTGCCAGGCTCGCCCGTCATTTCAAGGGTGTAAATACCCGCTGCTGTTTCCGTGAAATCGAAGCTCAGTCCTGCATCATCGAAAACTTTCACCGTGCAGCCCTCCACGGGGGTCAGCACATTGTCGTTGCCCACCCCAATCACGGCGCTGCGGTTGATTTTGATGGTCTGCACTTGCAGGCTGTCGGTGATTTGCCCGTCCACATTCACCCAAGTTCGGTTGGTGTCGATGTCTAGGTTCACTTCGCTGATGCACCGCACGAGCAGTAGCGCAGCGAAAAGTAGGGTGGCAATGGTGGTTGTTTTTTTCATAAAACGATTGTTAAAAATCAATGGCGGCCGAAGACCACGAAGTGGTCAAAGGTGAATAGCCCCGGATGAAATCCGGGGTAAAATAGGAGGCCGGAAAGACCCCAACGGGGTCGAATATGGGTGTGTTCGACCCCGTTGGGGTCTTTCCCTTTGCTCACAAATCTCCCGGATGAAATCCGGGGCTATTCACATTCGCCCCTTTCAGGGGCATTTGGCTAAAACTCAAAATCATACGTCACCGCCGGGAACATCGAACCGAGCACGGCCACCCGGTAGGCGGTCACGCTCTGGAACGGGTTCTGGCGGAAGAACACGGAAAAGGCGTTTTTCCTGAAATACAGGTTGTAAATCGAGAAGGTCAGGCTGTTGCGCCAGCGCTCCCGCTTGCCCCACGGGCCGACGGAGTAGGCCACGTCGAGGCGGTGGTAGTCGGGGATGCGGAACTGGTTGCGCTCCGAATAGACCGGGGCCGTGAGCACGTTGCCGCTGCTGAACGAACTGACGGGGGCCGTTGTGGGTCGCCCCGTGCTGTAGGTGAAATTGGCCGAGAAGCTGCTCTTCGGCTTGATTTGCCAAAAATAATTGAGGTTGAAGCTGTGCGGCTTGTCGTAGTTGGAGGGGTACCAATCGCCACGGTTCACGGGCGCTTGCTCGGCGGTGCGCTCCACCTGACGAAGGGTGCGGGAGTAGGTGTAGTTCAGCTCGAACTGGTGTTGCCGCAGGCTTTTTTTCAAATAAAACTCCACGCCATAGGCTTTGCCCCGCCCCGTCACCAGTTCCGTTTCGAGGTGGCGGTTGAGCAGCAGGCGGGCAAAATCCTTGTAGTCAATCAGGTTTTCGATGCTTCGGTAAAAAACCGTGAGGTAGGTCTGGTCGATGTTCTCGTTGAAATTGTGATGGTAGCCCACCGAGAAATTGTCGGCCTGTTGCGGCCTGACATGGTAGTTCGATAGCTGCCAAATGTCGATGGGCGTGGCCGATGCCGTGTTGGAAACTTGGCTGAAATACTGGTACGAACGGTTGTAGCCCGCCTTGATGGAGCTGTGTTTACCCATGCTCACCCGCAGCGAAAACCGAGGCTCAAAGCCCGTGTAGCTGACAATTTCCTCGCCTTCGGCAAACGAAAGTGAGTCGGTGATGGTCGCCTCCCGCTTGGGTACGCCCGGCTCGTAAAGATAGACTTGGCCAGCCCCAAGGCTCCTGAAAATGGTGTAGCGTCCGCCCAGCATCACCTCCAATTTTTCACCAAAAGCCACTTGGTTATGCAGGTAAAAACTGGTCTCATAGCCCGTCTGGTCGGGCAGCAGGTCGGGCTTCACGTTGGAGTCGGTGAGCGGTGCCAGCTTGCCCGGCGAAACCCGGTAGCGGTTTTGCTCTATCCCCGCCTCCACGCTGTATCCTTTTGTCAACTGTGCAAACGCCCCTAGATTGCCCCGCAAAAAACGGATGCGGTTGGTGAATTGCGACTGGTCGTTGCCGTTCACGTCGAACAAATCGCTCTGGTACTCCCCGGCGTTCACCTGCGCCGTCAGGTTGATTTTTTTGCCAATCAACTGCTTCAAATAGGCGTTGGCGCTCGTCGTGACGTACTCGAACTTCACCTCGTCGGCAAACTGGAAATCGTCGTGGGTGTTGAAGGCCGTGAAGCCAAACTTGGTCGTCTTCGTCAAACGGGCGTCCACCTTGGCCGTCAGGTCGTAGAAGAAGGCCTGGCTCTTGCGCAGGTCCACGTTGTTGGTGCGCTTGAGCATCCAGTCCACGTAGCTCGCCCGTGCGCCCACCATGAACGACGCCTTGTTTTTCACAATCGGCCCTTCCAGCACCAGCCTCGAAGTGGCGATGCCCACGCCGCCCTTCGCCGAAAGTTGCTGGTCGTTGCCCTCCCGCAGCCGTACGTCGAGCACCGAGGAGAGCCGCCCGCCGTACTTGGCAGGCACGCCGCCTTTGTACAGCGTCACGCCTTGCACCATGTCGGGGTGGAAAAGCGAGAAAAAACCGAGCGCATGCACGGGGTTGAACACAAGGTTGCCGTCCATCAAAATCAGGTTCTCGTCGGTGTTGCCGCCCCGCACGTTGAAGCCCGAAGCACCCTCGCCCACGCTCGTCACACCGCTCACCGACTGGAGGCTGCGCAGCACGTCCGTTTCCCCCAAAAACTTCGCCTGCCGCTCCATCCGTTCCATGCTCAATTGCTCCACGCCCGACAGCACCTCCCGCAGGTTGTCGTCGGTGCGGGTATCGGTCACGGTCACTTGTTCGAGTGCAATGGCAGATTCCGTCAGCCGGAAATCTCGTTTGCCGTCGCCCCGCAATTGGAGTTGGGCGGTGAAATTTTCATAGCCTAAGTAGCTGATTTCCAGTAGGTAATCGCCCGGCGGGGCGGTCAGCTCGAAGCTTCCATCTGCTTCCGTGACGGCGTGCTTTTCAGCAGGTTTTAGGTGCAAGACCGCCCCGATGACGGCCTCGTTGCTCGTGCCATCGAGTACTCGGCCACGTAGCACAGCGGCTTTTTTCGGGGTGGGGGATGGGACGCCGATGGTGATGGTGTCCGTTTGGCCATGCAGGCAAATGACGCCCAACAACAAATGGCAAAGAAGTATGGCTTTTTTCATCATTTACCGACTATGATTTTGCGCACCGTCGAACCTGCCTGCGTTGCGATTTTCAATAAATAGAACCCTGGTACAAGGCCAGAAACGTCTTCTTGGATGATGCGGCTGTTCGTTTTTTTGCTTCGCAAAACATGTCCGTTCAAACACATCAAGTCGTAGGTCAGCGCTGTTGCCTCCGGCAATTCAATGGTCAGTTCGTGGGTGCATGGATTCGGAAAAACCCGCACTGCCACTGCATTCCCCACTTCGTCAGCGCCCACCGTCACCACCGTTTTCAGCACCGTCCCGTTCACACCCACGGCAAAACCCGTCGTTCCGGCGAAGTCAATCGAGAACAAGCCTGCCCCGGCGTTTGGGGCGTCGTTGCCCCAAAAGCCGCCGCTGTTGATGGTCTTTTGGAGGGAGGTGACGGTCAGTGTGCCGCCCACGAGGAAGCCGAAATTATGGTCGAAAAAATAGAGGTCGAGGATGTTGCTGGTGTTGGCGGTGGGCAGGTCTTCCCAGTCGGTGCCGCCGTTCATTGTCTTTCGCATCTCACCACCCACGCCCGCCACGAATCCGAGGTTTTCCGAAACAAAAAACACGGACTGAAGCAGGAAAGGCGCTGGCAGGGGTATGTCCGTCCAGTCCGAGCCGCCGTTGGTGGTGCGCAGCAGCCGCCCTGTGCCACCCACGCCGCCCGCTGTGTAGCCCTCTTTTTCATTGATAAAATGGATGGAAAACAGGTCGGATTGGTTGTCGCTGAACTGCGAAGTCCAACTGGCACCGCCGTTGGTCGTTTTCAGGATGCGTGTGTTGCCGCCGCAGAGGTAACCCACGTTCTCGTTCACAAAAAACACGTCGGTGAAGATGGAGGCGATGCTGTTGCTCACCTGCGACCATGACTGCCCGCCATCGGTGCTGCGCAAAATCAGGCCCTTGCTGCCGTCCTGGCCCAGCCCCACGGCCACGGCCACTTGGCTGCTGGCCCAGCGCACTTCTTCGAGGCTGATGTTTTCGTTCCCGGTGTGAACCGCCGTCCAGTCGTCGCCGCCATTGGTGGTTCGCCAGATTTTGTTCGCTCCGCAAACAAGGCCCGTGCTTTCGTCCTTGAAATCCACGGAGGTGAGCGGGTCGGTGGTGAAACTGGGCAGCTCAATCCATTGGGCCTGGAGTGTACTTGCCAATAGAAAACAAACGATTGCGTAATAAATTCTTTTCATCTAAATGATTGATTTTCAATTTGTTGGTTTATTTCTTTTGGTTTCTCAATAGCATCAAATCAACGTCATTGCTCCGCCAAGTTTGCAACAACTTGCCCGGCGTTGGGGCAGGGGAGTGGACGAACGAGCCGAGCAACAGGTCGGTGTCGCCGTCACCGTCGCAATCGCCCGCTTCCATTACGAGCCACCTTCCGGCGGTCGCATCGGGGAAACTTTGCGCCGCAAAATCAAACTGTGCTGCGTTGCGGTTTTCGAGGAAAACAAAGCTGGCTTCCGGCTGCTTCGCAAAATCGGGGAAGTAGGCGGCCACCGCAAAATCCAGGTCCCCGTCTTGGTCGAAGTCCTCGGCGACCACCCTCGTGGCCCCGTAAATTGGCTTGAAATAGCTTTCGGTAAAATGGTTTCGGCCATCGTTGAGGAAAATCCGCAGCCCGTGGTAGGGTTTGTTCACGAACGAGTAATCGGCGTTGTCGCCCTGCACCGTCACGATATCCATGTCTCCATCTCCCTCATAATCAACGAGTTCCAACCAACTGGAGCCGTACACGGGGCTGAACCGCAGGACCCGCTCCGCCTCGAATTGCAGGTTTTCTTTTTGGTAAAAAACCGTGATGCCCTCGTCGCCCTGCGCAAACAACACCACCAAGTCCAGTTTGCTATCCCCGTTCATGTCGTGCGCAAGGGTTCGGATGGCGCCGGGCTGCGCCAGCAAAGTGCGCCGCTCAAGTTTGCCTCCACCCGTTTGAAGCAGCGTCAACTGCCCCGTGTGGTTGCCGTACTCGTTCACCACGACCTCGGCCTTATCGTCGCCATCAAGGTCTTCGACCAACGAATGGACGGGGCGGTGCAGGTTCCTGTCAACCATTAGTGGCCGCCCGTTTTCAAGTACGGTCAGCTTGCCGTTCACCTGCTCCGTGGGTGGCATTTCACCGATTTCGGTGAGGTAGGTTCGCCCGTTTCGCTCCTCAAACGACACGACAGGACTACGCTGCTTGACCAATTGTTGCGCAGCAATACCCGGTTGCCAAGCCATCATTTCGCCGGAAACATTACCGATGATGAACTGCCGCTCCGCTTCTTGGAAGCCCAAAAACGTGATGAACGAGCCTGGGTTCTCGTCCAACTTCACGGCTTCGGCTTGGAAAAGCGCCAACTTTGCGAGTGGCGATTGCTCAGCACTTGCCAGTGAATCCGGCGCAAGTGCAAGGATGTAATTCTCTATCGCCAGCCAGTTTTCCATTGAAAACTGGGGCTGTTTGGGGTAAACATTCGATTGCGCAATGGCCGCTTTTTCCGCACGGGACAGGCCCTTCAACGGGTTGTAGCCGTTTCTGACCATGCCCATGCGGGCGGCCATTTCGGGCAGTACTTTGTCTTGCCATATCGCCTTTGGCAAATCCCGTGGATTCGGTGCGAGGTGGCAGCTTCCGCAGCGTGCTTCGAAGATGACACTGGCCGGTTCCTCGTTTTTTGCGCAGCCAAAAATGACCGAAACAACTATTGCTATGACAGCCAATCGCCTCATTGAGCGGTTCCAAATTTAAGCTCAAAATGCTCCACAACTGGTGGCGCATCGAAGAACTGACCGATGTAGCCCCGCCATTCTTTGAATAGCTCAGACCCCCGAAACCCTTCGGTATGTGCTTCCAAGGTTGCCCAGCGTATGAGTAGCACGTAGCCATTTTCTCGCTCGATGCAGCGGTGGAACTCATGTCCCAAGTAGCCTTCCGCCCTGCTGATGACGCCTTGGGCGAGTTCCAGATTTTTCTCGAATTCCGCATTCGTACCAACCTTGATGGTCAGTTGTGCAATTTCTAAAATCATGGTTTAATTTTTTTCCAATGTCTAACAGTCCACAGTCGGCAGTTTGCGGACTTAAATACTCCTCTTATTTCCTTGATAATCAATGATTTCAACCGAAGCGGTCTCTGCTGGAAGCCACAGCCGCCGTGCCGATTGTGAGAGGAAGCTATGTCCATAAGGCAGTTCCTCCCGGTACGAGCGGCCATCTTTCAGTTTGATAATCGCTGCGCAATCATTGGGCTGAAGGGATACCTGTTTGCCCAACGAAGCGCTTTGTTTAAAGGCTTTCAACTCGCCCCTGTTCTGCCCAGCCAAGACCAACCTGCTGCCGTCCTTCAACTGCAACTGCGCCAAGCTCTTGCCATCGCCGGGGATGCAAATGCCGCTCTGCTGCATGGTGGTTGGGGTGAAATGGCCCTTGCCATCGCCGAGCAGCAACAGTCCGTTCAAGGCATCGTAGCGGCCCATACCCGTTTCACCTCCGAAGTCGTTGCCAGTGAGCAGCAGGTCGGGAAGGTTATCGCCGTTGAAGTCGCCTGTGGCCATGCCGAAAATTGGGGCCAATTGGGCAGTGGGCGGCATTTCCCGAAGGGCAAAATTGCCACCGCCAAGGTTTTCTATATAACTGGTTTTCAGGTGGTTAGCTTTTAAAACAAGTGGTTTGGCGTCAGGAAAATGCCCCATCAAATCGGCCATTGTCGCCCTACCGAATTCTCGGTGGTGCAAGTAGAGTTTCTTCGTGCGGATGAGCTGCTTGTCCATGTCGGCCCTGCCGAAGAACGGGTACTCGGCCAACTCGCCATTTTCGTCAGGGAACCAAGCGGAAGGGATGGCGTCCAAGCCGAGGTTGCCCCGCACGTTCACATCGGCGGCAGGGTTGGTCAGTTCGGTCTTGTTGGCGTCAAAATCGGCGGCGTACATGCCGATGGGGTGCTCGTCATCTGCCTTTAGTAAGGTGTTCGTGCCAAGGTTTCCGGCCACGTAGTCCATATCGCCGTCGAGGTCGAAATCGGCAGCGGCGAGGGAGTTCCATAGTCCGGTGATTGGTGATTGGTGATTGGTGATTGGGAGGGGCGTGGTCAGCTTGCCTTTTTCGTTTTTCAGAAAAACAAGCGGCATCCATTCTCCAGCGAGAAGGAGGTCTTGCCAGCCGTCGTTGTCGTAGTCGGTCCAGAGGGCGTCGCAGACGAGACCGATGTTTTCGAGGGTGGGGGCGGCGTCTTTGTTGGCAAGAGTGAACCTCACCCCCGACCCCTCTCCTGCGAGGAGAGGGGAGTTTTTCACCCCCTCTGCCCCCCCTCTGAGGGGGGTATCATTGCGGAGCAAATAACTGCTAACGGGCAATGGGTACTGAAACGGCTTCACCCGCCCGCCGACGAAGAGGTCGAGGTCGCCGTCACGGTCGAAGTCGGCGGCTTTGGCACAGGAGCCACTGCTGAGGATGTCGGGCAGGGCATCCTTCGCCAGCACGAAGCGGCCTTTTTCATTGAGGTACAATTTGTCCTGGTAACAGGTATCGCTTAGGTCGAACTCGTAGCCGCCCGTGGCGAGGTAGAGGTCTTGGTCGCCGTCGCCGTCGGCATCGAAGAAGAGGGAGCCGAGTTCCTCCCCACGTTTGGCGTCGCCGTCGGGGCCAGGCAGCAGGTCTTGCGCAACGAACTGACCATCAGGTTTTTGTATGAAAAATTTGCCTTTGTTGAAATGGGAACCGCTCATGTAAAAATCGTCCAAGCCGTCCCCGTTCACATCTGCTACCGCAATGGCCGGGCCGAACTGGGAGAGCTTGTGCGGCAGCAGGCGCTGGACGTTGAAGTCGATGTAGTCGCTTTCGTTGTGAGTAAAAAGGATGCCCAAAGAGTCCGCTACTTCGTGGAAATAGCCTCGGCTCCACCATGGCAAACCTTCTTCATGAGGCCCTTCGTAAGCGTCTTTCACGTCCAATATGAGGACTTGATTGGCTTTGACGCTATCCAAATATAGCACATAAGGCTCGGCAGGAAGCCCTTCGTGATGCCCATGTTCCGCCCTTGGAATATGCCACCTAACTATCAACCTGTCAATCATTTTTGTTTTACCCAAACCAAAATAACCAATGGGGTCTTGGCTGGATAAATAACCCCGATATGGGGAATTTTCCCAAACCTGTTTTTCCCCGTTGTTGTAATAAATCTCGACGGTCGAACCAATTGCATTTGGGTTCTTTTCTGGCCCTTTAAGCTTGATTTTCAACCAATTAGCGCTATCCTTTTTTGTTTCAATCAGCTTGTTTTTGAACACAAAAGCGCTGTCGTTGATGTTGTTCACCACGTAATCAAGGTCACCATCGTTGTCGAGGTCGGCGTATGCAGCGCCATTGGAAAAGGAGGTTTGGGTGATGCCCCACGCTTCGCCCATGCTTTCGAAAACAGGGATGAGGGATGAGGGATTAGGGATGAAGGGGGACAGGTTTGCGGTTTTGTCAGCGGTTTGGTTTCTGAAAGCATAATTCTTAATCTTCACCGACGGAATCTCCTCTAACAATTGCTTTTTGGTGTAAAAATTCCCTTTTTCTTGGTTGAAATCAATGAAGTCCCGGTCGGTCACATCCTTCGGGAAGCCGTTGGTGATGATGATGTCCCGGTAGCCATCGCAGTCGAAATCGGCGACGAGGGGCGTCCAACTCCAGTCGGTGGAGGAGATGCCGGAGAACATGGAAACCTCGCTGAATTGCATATCACCCCCCTTGCCCCCATGAAGGGGGGTATAGCCTTGGTTTAATTGCAGGGTGTTGCGGACGTACTGGTACTGATAGCCGTATTTGTCGTTGTTGAGGTAGGAATTGTAATTGTTGGGCATGAGCATGGTCTTGCGGCGGAGGTTGTCCTCCGGCAACATGTCCACCGCCACGATGTCGGGCAGGGCGTCGTTGTTGAGGTCCACCACGTCGTTGCCCATGGCGCTGTGGCTGGTGTGCTTGAGGAATGAGGCGGCTTTGTCGGTGAAGGTTTTATTGCCGTTGTTTATCCACAGCAAATCATTGGTTAAATAATCGTTCGTCACGTACACGTCCTTCCAGCCATCTTGGTTGATGTCGCAGATGTTGACGCCAAGGCCGAAGCCTTCTATGAGGATGCCAGATTCTTTGGAAACATCTGTAAATACTGGGTGTCCCAGCTTTTCATCAAAATCATTTCGGAATAATTTATCTGTCCGTTGGCTCGTGCCATCCGTGATTTTTGGGCGGTAACGGTTGGGTATTTTTTCCTCGTCCATCTGGTTGACGAGCAGGTAAAGGTCGAGGTCGCCGTCGTTGTCATAATCGAAAAAGGCGGCGTTCATGGTATGGGAGGTGTCGGCGAGGCCGTATTCGGCTGCCATCTCTGTGAATTGCGGATTGCGGATTGCCGATTGCGGATTGCCGTTGTTGATGAAAAGTGAATTCGCCCGACGGCTGCCCGGCTGGTAGGTTGTGGCGCAAACATAGAGGTCGAGCCAGCCGTCGTTGTTGATGTCCACGACTGCCACGCCGGAGTTCCAGCGGTCTTTGGCGGCGACGCCGGCGGATTCGGTCACGTCCTCGAACTTGAACCCGTTTGCGCCTTTGGAGCCTTTGTTCAGGTACAACTTGTTTCCAACCTGATTGCCCGTGAAGAACACATCCTGCCAGCCGTCGTTGTTGAAATCGCCGATGCCCACGCCGCCGCCGTTATAGACGTACTCGTAGCTAAGGATATTGAAGGTGTCGTCCTCGGTGATGCGGTTGGAGAAATGGATGCCCGTCTCCGAGGGGGGAAGTTGCTCGAAAAGAGGTTTTTCTTTTTGGGCGCAAGCACCAAAAAAAAGGGGAAATGTGGCAAGGAAAAGTAGCTGTTTGTTCATGTATATTCTACTTATTCCGGTTAAAACCGGATACCAAGCATGGCTTTGTGGGTGGTGAACTTTCCATAACCTAAGTTAAATGCGCCTTTAGAACTTTCAAACTGGTACACGATGAATGGTCGCATCCGTCCCTTCGTTTTGATTTCCAATCCTGCCTCTCCAGTAAAACCATTTTCCTTCGTTTTGGACAATTCGGCCTTTTCGCTGATAATGACGGTTCCTGATGAAATGTACCTCCGTTCATAAATATGTTCTTTTTCTAAAGGAAGCCCAAACACATAGCCCATTGAAAGAAAGGGCGCTATTTTTTTCCCATCTAAGGCGTATCCAAGCCTCAGCGGTAGCTGAAGGAAGCTGAGGTTATAGGAATTTGTAGCTACGTCTTGGCTGAATGATTCACTGAAACCACCATGTTTTTTGGCAACAGCAACTCCAAGCCTAAGGAAGAGACCTGAAGCAAATGAGTGGCTGATGGTTATATCAACTGCCGCTGTATATCCTGTTGAAATGCCATAGTTGTTGGAGATAAAGCCGGAATAGTTCTCGTTTGGTTCGGTTTTGTTGAAAACCACGACGCCAGCCATACCCAGCTTTAGGTGGGTAATTGTTTTTTTCACCTTTGTGTAAACCACCTTTGGGTCACGGCAGGTATTGTATTGTTGTGTAGCGTTTGAGAGGCTTTCTGCTGAAAACTTCAATTGCTCGAACAGTTTTTCAGGCAGGGCACAATCGGCAAACAGTGCCTTCAAGGTGCCCATGAACCTGCGGTCTTCCATTTCCCTGCCGTCCACCATGCGGTTCTTCTTTTCCAGCAAATGGTAGGCACCATTTTTTTCCACGTAAAAAGCATCTTTAGCCGGAACGCCATAAAGGTTGGCCGCCCCATTCACCAGTGTCAGCAGAAACACGTTCCCGCCCTCTGCCTGTATTTCGCAGGTAGCATAGTAGTGTTGTTTGAACTGGTAGCCCTTCAAATCCCCGGCGGCATAAGTCTGGTATTTCTCGCCTTTATTGGCCCTGAACTGTACTTCCCTAAGGAGGTTGAGCGGTTGATAAACCTCGCCAGTCAATTTCTCGCCCGATTTTTTGACAATGAAATCATCCTGTGCATGGACTGTGGCAACGATTACGATTGATAAGAGAACAGTGATGAAAGGTGTTTTCATGATAACAATTTTATTGGTTTTGATTTATGAATCGGTAAAATACAGCTTCCATATCATTTCTCGCCACCAAAAGCAATTTGGTGTTTTTCGTTGCAAACACCGCTGCATCCCGCACCTCACCTTTGACGAAAATGCCTGATTCCGAGTTTTTTACAAATGAAAAACCACCACCTCCATCGCCCGTGAGCAACACGCCATGGCTGGAGTCGTGCCGTCCAACCTCTGGTTTCAGGCCGTAAAAATTGCCGCCGAGCCAAATGTCCTGTTTGCCGTCGCCGTTCAGGTCGTCCACGGCGATGCCGAAAACGGGCGACACCTGCGCCTCCATCGGCAGGGCTTCGAGGCGGAAGGCTGCCCCGTCGTTCCATAGGACGGAGGTTTGCAGCCAATTGGCCTTGTGTTCAATGGCGCCCTTTCGCTGCGCCTCGTCGAACATGGACTCATAGGTCAGCTTGGCGTAGTCCTCGAATTTCAACGCCTTTTTTTTCAGTGAAGGTACCTGCGCCGTCATGTCCAAGCGCCCGGCGAAAGGGTAGGGGCGGTTGTCGAGTGGCGGATACCAGTTCAGCACGAACTCGGTCTTTTTGTTTTGGTCAAAATCCTTGACGTACATCGTGAGCGGGTGCTCTTCGGTGGCCTTGAACTTGGTGTTCAGGCCCCAATTGCCTAGCACGAAATCCATATCACCGTCGCCATCAAGGTCGGCGGGTTCGATGCAGGCCCACCAGCCGGAGTAGGGTTTTTGACTTTGTTTTTTGGAAAAAACCATGCGCCCCCGCTCGTTCTGGAAGTGCATTACGGGTAGCCAGTCGCCCACCACGATGAGGTCTTGGTCGCCGTCCCGGTCGGTATCGGCGAAGGCGGCATCCGTGACCATGCCGCAATTGCCAAGTTCTTTTTCGCTCACGTCCGTCCACTTCCCGCCCCCGTCGTTGCGGAGCAAAAAAGAGCGGGGCATCAGCCCATAATTGCCGGGCACGGCACGCCCGCCGATGAAGATGTCAAGGTCTTTGTCACCATCAATATCGCCAGGCACAATGCAGGAAACCATGCCGCCTGCCGGGGGAGCCAGCAGGTGATTGGCGGTGAGATTGCCTTTACCATCGTTTTCGTAATACCGGAGCAGGAAGTACTCGAAGCCCCGTTGGAACTCATTGCCACCCGTGCCGAGCAGCAGGTCGTTGTCGCCGTCGCCGTCCACGTCGAGGATGGCCCCGCAAGTTGTTTCCCGCTCGATGTCTTCTTTGGTTTGCCAATCTGGTTGGCGCTGCCAACTGCCGTTTTTTTGGAAAAACAGTTTGTCGGGGTCTCCTGCTGCGCCCGTGAGCACGAAGTCTTCTTGCCCATCGCCGTTGAGGTCGCCTCGGATGATTTTTGGGCTGTCGGTGGAGAGCATCCGGGGCAACAGCCGCTCGTGGTCGAAGTCGTTGAAGCGGTTTTCGGCGTGGCGGGTGTTGCCGTTCAACAAGTTGGCAGCTTGGTACTGAGGGATGAGGGACGAGGGATGAGGGATGAATTTGCCCGTGGCTTCAGACTGCTTCAATGTTAAAGTCTGGTTGGCAGGCAGGTTTTCCAATACCTGTGTGCGCTTGTCGGGCCATGTGATTTCGAGTTTATCCACCTGTTGCGAAGCACCCAAGCCGAAAAGCAGGCCGGGTTCCATGCTGCTCTGGAAGCCCCGCTGTGGGTAGTGTTGCAAGACCTGCTCCATGCCGCCCCCCGTTATTTTTACTTTTGCCCCGACACCGAAGGTATTTTTACCTTCACCTATTAGTTTGATTTTCAGGTAGTTGTGATTGGATTGGCTGCTGGCGTCGTTGCGATAGACGAAGCAGGGCATGTTCACGTTGTTCACCACGAGGTCGAGGTCGCCGTCGTTGTCGAGGTCGCCGTAGGCTGCGCCGTTGGAGAAGCTGGGATCGGCGAGGCCGAGGGCGGCGGCTTGGTTCGAGAAGGAGGGGATTGGCGATTGGTGATTGGTGATTGGTGATTGGGGGACACCAAGTTGGTTCAGAAATGCGTAATTGGGCAGCGGATTTGATGGGAGAAACTCAGCGAAGTCCCGCCAGTCGAACTTGCCTTTTTCGGTCACGACTTTTTTCACCTCGTCCTTGTCATTGATGAAATTGGTGAAGTCGAGGTACATGATTTCCTTGTAGAGCGCATTGCAGACGAAGATGTCCTTCCACCCGTTGTTGTCGAAGTCGAAGGCTAGGGCACCCCAGCTCCAGTCGGTGGCGGCGACGCCGGAAAGCTGGGCGGTTTCTGTGAAATTGGCGTCGCCATCGTTGAGTTGCAGGCAGTTCTGGAGGATTTGGTAGTGGTAGTCTGCCCGGTATTTGAGGTCTTCGAGGTGGTAGGGGTCGAAGACGGTCATGGCTTTCAGGCGGTAGTTGTCGGCGGCGAGCATATCGGTGCTGAAAATATCAGGATGCCCGTCGTTGTTGAGGTCTGCGATGTCAGCGCCCATGCTGGCAACAGAGCAGAGGGGTATGCGGGAGGTGAGGTCTTCGGTAAATATTGCGGATTGCGGATTACGGATTGCGGATTTTTGGGGCGCTCCGGGAAGTTGGTTCAAGTAGAGGTAGTCCCGTTCCCAGAAGTCGTTTGAAACATAAATATCGGGCCGCATGTCGCCGTTGAGGTCGCTGACGGAGACGCCGAGGCCGAAGCCGATGGCAGAGGAGTAGATGCCAGCTTGGTCGGTTACGTCGGTGAATCTCACCCCTGACCCCTCTCCTGCGAGGAGAGGGGAGGAGTCGTTTCGCATCAGTTTATCACCGCCGAGAGAGTCTTTTTGGAGGCGGGTGCTTTTGAAGGGGTCAATGCGTTCGGGGTTTTTATAGGAATTATTCAGGATGTAGCAATCGAGGTCGCCGTCGGTGTCGTAGTCGAAGAAGGAGGCGTGGGTGGAGTAGCCTTTGTTGGCGAGGCCGTATTCTTTGGCCTGTTCTTTAAACGTTGGAACCAGCGCTTCCCCCGACTGCGGACCCGCCCCGGCGGACAAGCTGTCGGACTGAAGACTGCCGGACTGGTTAATGAAAAGTTCGTTCTCCTTGTTGTCGCCAGCGATGTCGCCGGAGTTGCAGACATAGATGTCGAGCCAGCCGTCGCCATTGACATCGGCCATGCTCACGCCGGTGCTCCAGCTTTTGGTGCCAGCAACGCCAGCCCGCTCAGTGATGTCCTCGAATTTCCAGTTGCCGCGGTTGAGATAGAGCTTATTGGGTTGTTGGTTGGCGGTGAAGTAGATGTCCGCCAAGCCGTCGTTGTTTATGTCGCCGATGGCCACGCCGCCGCCGTTGTAAAAGTTGCGGTAGGTGAGCACGTTGAAGTCCTCGCCGTCTTTTACTTCGTTGACGAAGTCAATACCAGTTTCGGAGGCTTGGAGCTTATGGAAAAGCTGGTCAGTCTTTGCATCTTCGTTTAGATTGGGATAATTGCACCCAATCCAGGTAAGCAGACAAGGAATTGTCCAAAACAGCTTTCGAAGCAAAGATTTCTCCATCGGTTTGTTCATGTTTTACTTAGCAAAATTGAAGAAAGTAGAAATTGGTAGTTAATAGAAATTGAGAGATTATTTCAATTCGTTGATAATCAAGGCTATGCACCTCAATTTCTCAATATTAATTAATTTCAAGGAAGCACTTATTCAGTCAGCAGCAGCGGAATTAACAAAAACAAAACAAGAGGCAGCTTATGGCTGCCTCTTGTGTGACTATTAACTCTCATTTATTATAAAAAACGCTTGTGCTCAAATCAATAGCCAGCATTTTGCTGCAACTGGGCCTGGCCTTCTTTCTTGCTCAGCTCAATCTGTACGGAAGGCAACGGGAACAATTCGTGCCTGTCTTCGAAGCCACCAGAGGCTTCCAAATACGTGCGTTTGGTTTTTTCGACCGGCAAATATTCATCGTTGATGACCTGTTTTGCAATTCCCCAACGGCGAAGGTCGAAAAAGCGGTGGCCCTCCATCGCAAGCTCGATTTTGCGCTCGAAGCGGACGGCATCACGTGCGGCATCAGCATTTGTCCAAGGGCTGTCGTAGGTGCCAACGCGGTAGGTAGCCCAAGTGATGCCAGCGTCATCTATGGTCGTTGAGCCGCCATCAGGCCCTTGTGCACAGGCACCTGCCCTTTCCCGGATCATGTTCACCAATTCGCGGGCACGCTCCAAGTTGCCAAGTTCCACCTCGCACTCTGCCAACATCAGCAGCACGTCGGAGTAGCGGATGATGGGGAGGTTGACCGGGCTAAGCTGGACGTTTGACCAACCCACCGAGCTTTGCTCCCCGTTGGCATGGATGAACTTCTTGACGCTGAACGGCCCGGCCCATGAGCGGGCACGAATCCAAGTCTCGTTGTGCGTTCCCCAGTCGAGGAAAGGAATGCCATCGCGGCCCACTGTCCAGTCGAGGCGTGGGTCAACGGCATCGGTAGCCTCCACGTCCGAATCGTTGAACGAATCAATCAAAGGCAGGCCGTTGGCGTCCACTTTGTGCGAGTTCACCAGGTTTTGCGAAGGCTGGTGGAAGCCGCAGCAACCAAATGGGCTACCGCCGTGCGGGTGGTTGAGGCGGTCGGCGAAGTTGCCGTTGGAGCTTTCGCCGTCACCGTCGTTGACGGAGGCCTGGATGGAGAAAATCATCTCAGGGCCGTTTTCACCACCTGTGGTAAAAATGTCGTGGGCGCAGGGGGAAAGCGAATATTTTCCACTGTTGACCACGGCGTCGAATTGCTCTTTCGCCTTTGAGAAGTCTTGGTTGTAAAGCAACAATTTACCCAAATAAGCCTGTGCCGCCCCTTTGGTTACACGGCCCACGGCAGCCTGCGTTTCTGGCAGGTTGTCAATGGCAAACTGGAAATCCTCGGCGATGCGGGGCACGATGTCCTCATTGTTAGCCTTGCGGAAATCCTCGTCTGCCTCGGTGTAGTAAGGCACGTTTTTCCACATTTTCCAAGCATCGAAATGGTAGTGAGCACGCAGGAAACGTGCTTCGCCAGCGATGCGGTTCGATTCTGGCAAATCGGTTACGTTAGCCGCCAGTTTGAGGGTGGCATTCGCACGAGCGATACCCTCGTAAAGTGCCCGGAACTTGACGTTGAAATAGCCGTTGCCGGGTGCCCATTGATAAAGCTCAACTTGTTGGATTTCGCCTTGGTCGCCCGGTTCAGAACCTTTGTAAGCTTCGTCGGAGGTGACGCTGCCCCAAATCCAGTTGCTACCAGCCCCGCCCCAAGGTGGACTGAACACACCCCAGTCGGCATTCCAGCCGTCCAGCATGGAGTAGGCCGAAATAAGTGCCGCCTCAACGCCCGCTTGGTTGGCGAGGGTAAGGTTGTCGAGCGAACCCTGTGCCGGAGCATCCAAAAAGTCTTCGGAGCAGGCGAAAAGGACACCGCCCGCCAAAGTGGCCGCAAATAGCCAGTTTAGATACTTTTTCATTTTTGATTTTATTTTTAAATGAAGGTGATGGAGCCTAATTCGGGACTCCAACCACCCATGATGATTAAAAAGGCTAAGCTTTAAAAACCAGCATTTACGCCTACCATGAAAATCTTGTTGGTAGGATAGTTGCCGAAATCAAAGCCAGTCCACAAGTCGCCCTTGATGGTGGAATAAGGATCGTTCGGGTTGGATCCCTGTACGCCGAAGTTTGAAAGTGCTGGGTCGAGACCCTCGTACTTAGTGAATGTGAAAAGGTTCTGTGCAGATACATAAATGCGCAGGCTGTTAAACACCTTGCCCAAGCTGCCAGGTTTGAAATTGTAGCCCAAAGAGATGTTCTTGGCACGAAGGTAAGACGCATCTTCTACGAAGAAACTGCTCGGCTGGTAGCTGTACGTGTCATTCACGTTGAGCATTGGCAGGTCGCCGTCCGGGTTCTTCGTTGGGTGGAACGAGCGGGTGAGCACATCCTTCCTCACGTTGGAGTTGAAGAAGCCAAAGGTGTCGAACAGCTTGTTGTAGCGGAAAATCTCATTGCCGACCGAGGCGAACAAGAAGATGGTCAGGTCAAACTGCTTGTAGTTGAACCCAAGGTTGAGGCCACCATACCAATCTGGGTGTGGGTTGCCAATGGCACCTTTGTCGTTGTCATTGATAACGCCGTCTCCGTCAAGGTCTTTGAAGCGGATACGCCCTATCTCCTTGCCATCTTGGGCTGCGTGGGCATCTACCTCAGCTTGTGAGCGGAAGATGCCATCGGCTGTGTAGCCATAGAAAGATGAAACAGGCAGGCCAACAGCGAAGTGGTTCACGAAGCCTATCCTAGAGTCGGAACCCGTAGGGAATACTGTTTCAGTGCTACCATCAATACTGATTACCTCCGTTTTGTAGGTTGACCAAGTGAGGCCAATGCTGTATCCGAAATCGCTGTTCACCTTGTTTTTGTAGTCCAAGCCGAGGTCAACCCCATTGTTGTCCATTTGGGCTACGTTGATGTAGGCAGGTGTTGCAGTGCCAGCAGTGCCAGGCAGGTCTGGGTTGAAAAGCAGACCATCAACTGTGCGCTTGTAAACGTCAGCAACAAAGTTCAGCTTGCCGTCAAACAAGGATGCATCAATACCGAAGTTGGTAGAAATATTCTCTTCCCACTTCGTGTTTTTGTTGCCACGGCGGGCCAAAGAATAACCAGTCGTGAGGCCTGTATTTGCGCCAGTGATATCGTAGAATGTGGATGATGTGCCGCCACCGAAACGGTCGAAGGCATTGCCGCCAGGTACGCTTTGGTTGCCAGTAACACCCCAGCCGAAACGCAGTTTCAAGTCGTCGAGCCAGTCAAGCCCTTTCATGAAGTTTTCACCACTCACACGCCAGCCAACGCTGACAGCTGGGAAAGTGCCATATTTCTCTTCGCCAAAGTTGGAGGAGCCATCCCTACGGACAGTGAGGCTAACCAAGTACTTATCCATGTAAGAGTAATCCAGTTTTGCGAAAGAAGAAGCCAGTGAAAACGGACCGCCACCACTGCTAATTTGGCGTGTGCTAGGGTTGGCCAAGCCGCCATTCAGGTACCAGGCATTGATGTCCTGTGTAAAGTAGTTTGCAAATGAGCCGTTGATAAAGCGGCCCTTGCCTTTGATGGCCTCGTAACCTACCAAGAAGCCGAGATTGTGTGCATCGGCAAATGTCTTGGTGTAGTTAAGGGTGTTCGTCCAAGTCCAGTTGAAACCTGTGTTCCAATCTTCCCTGAAGCCGTTGGTTGCGCTTGGTTCCCTGTTTTCATAGTTAGGGAAGGTAAAAGCACCACGGAAACCTTGGTTGAAGTCCGTACCAAAGCTGGTGCGGGCCTTCAAGCCATCCACGATATTCAGTTCCGCAAAGACGTTGCCCAGCACGCGATAGCTGGTGCGAACGTTGTCTTTGTTGCGGTAAAGGCTGGCCACCGGGTTCGTACCGTTGCTCATGCCATTTGCCTTGTCACCACCCCATTCGCCACCTACATCCTTCACGGGTGTGAGGGGGTTCATCAGTGTGACCCAAGTCATAACGCCTTGCTCGTCTTGGTTACCACCGCTTACTCCATCGTTCCCCAAACCATCGGTACGGCTCATCGTGAAGTTCTCACCGAAAGAGAACCTACCCTTGTTAAACTGGGTGTTGGCACGGAGCGTGTAGCGCTTGAAATAGTTGTTGATCATGGTGCCCTGTTGGTCTAAATAACCAGCAGAAATGTAATAGCTACCCAAGTCGCTGCCACCGGAGATGCCGAGGTTGTGCTCTGTCATTGGAGCCGCTTCAAATACTTCGTCAAACCAGTTGGTGCCCGATTGGTTCGCCCTCATCACCAACGAAGTTGGGAAAACATAGTCCGCATCAGATGGGTTTGCACCGCCTCCAAATGGGTAGGAGTATGTGGGGAGTACGCCCCTGCCCCCTGAGTAGGGGTTGGAGGCATCCATCACTACACCTGCATTCTCATGCTTGTCCCAAATGTAGTTTGAGTAATCCTTCGGGTCGGTAATCATATAATCAGGCGTGTTGATTGGGTTGGCAATTCCCACATAGGCGTCATAGGTAACACTCACCCTTCCGGCCTTTCCCTTCTTGGTGGTAATGATGATTACGCCGTTGTTGGCACGGGCACCATAAATGGAAGCAGCCGAGGCATCCTTCAAGACTTGTATGGTCTCAATGTCGTTCGGATTGAATCCCGTGTTGAAGGCATCCTGAACTGGCACCCCATCAATGATGTACAACGGGTCATTGTTCTGGAAGGAACTGACACCCCTGATGCGCACCGATGTGCCCTCGCCCGGCTCTCCCGAAGTGGAGATGGTCAAGCCTGATGCCCGGCCTTCCAACTTCTGGGTGAAACTGGTAGTGGCAATGGTGTTCAACTCTTCCGAATTGACCACGGACACGGCACCAGTGATGTCCCGTTTGCGTTGGGAAGAATAACCAGTCACCACGACCTCGCTCAGTACTTCCGAGTTTGGCTGCATAGAAATGTCAAGTGTTGGATTGTCTCCAACAACAATCGATTGTGAAGTATAGCCAGTGAAAGAGAACAACAGGGTAGCCCCTTTTGCTGCCCGCAGTTCATAGGTGCCATCCACATCAGTGATGGTACCATCAGCGGTTCCTTGTACCAGGATGTTGACCCCTGGCAAGCCTTGCCCAGTTTCGTCCGTCACTGTGCCTTTCACCGTTTTTTGGGCAAAAGCCCCAGCGGTGAACAGCAGCAGAAACGCCAAGGCAATCCCAACAGGCCGCAGTGCGTCCAACAGCCGTGGGATTTTGGATGAATGTATCTGTTTCATGCATTAAAGATTTTAGTTAAAAATGATTGTATGCTTTGCGAAGACAGTGGGCCATCATGGCGGTGCCTCTGATTGTGGAAAATGGTGGATGAGTTTCATTGAAATACAATTAGTTAAGTAAAAAATGAATGCCTTCTGCCCCTTGACACCTACCGCTTGGTCGCCCAATCGATTGCATGAAAGAGCAGTATATTGTACAGTCGGATGATTTCTAAGCTGGCGTTCAGCCTCGTGCCGAACGCCCCTTACTATAATGGTAATTATAAAACTGAAATTCTTGAAGCTACTTTCACAACCTTGATTTGATAATGCACAATCGATTGTGTTGTTGAGCTTTGCTGTTCTCTAGATTATTATCTTCATTTGGCATCGGCCAAAGCCGAATTCCCTAAAAAGTCGATTTTTTAAAATTCGAAGCCAATATCACGTTTCAAGCAACGAATGCACAATCGATTGTGCTGACTGGCTTGAATATTTTTTTCGTGGTTTTTGCCTCATTTACCATCAGCAATGGCGGATGGTGGTTTTATTAAAATTGATGTGGAATTTAGATTCTTGGAAGCCACAACAAATACTAATTGTGGCTTCCAAGCTTTGAATAATGGGTCAGATATACCTGTTTAGGATGTTCTCGAAAAGCTCTTGCTTACCGCTCCTTTGTTCCGGCTCGCCGTATTCGTTGGCCAGCTTTGCCAGGTCCTTGAGCGAGAGTTTGCCTTTGGCAAAATCCTTCCCCTTGCCTTTGTCGAAAGAAGCATACCTATCGTTCCTAAGTTTCTGATAATCAGACTTTTCCAAAATGTCATCGGCAGCCAGCAGCGCCCTGGCGAAGGCGTCCATGCCACCGATATGGGCATAGAAAATGTCCACAAGGTCGGTCGAGTTCCGTCGGGTCTTGGCATCGAAGTTGATGCCGCCGCCTTTCAATCCGCCGCTTTCGAGCAGCACGAGCATGGCTTCCGTCAGTTCAAACACGTCCACCGGGAACTGGTCGGTGTCCCAACCGTTCTGGTTGTCGCCCCGGTTGGCGTCGAGGCTGCCTAACATCCCTGCATTGGCAGCAACCTGCATTTCATGCTGCATGGTGTGCTGCGCAAGGGTGGCGTGGTTGAACTCCAGGTTCAGCTTGAAGTCATTCTCCAGCCCGTATTCCCGGATGAAATTGATGCAGGTCGCCGCATCGAAGTCGTACTGGTGCTTGCTTGGCTCCATCGGTTTCGGCTCAATGAAAAACGTGCCCTTGAAGCCCTGCTTGCGGGCATAGTCCTTCGCCATGTTCAGGAAGCGGCCCAAGTGGTCAAGCTCCCGTTTCATGTCTGTATTGAGCAGGCTCATGTAGCCTTCCCTGCCGCCCCAGAACACGTAGTTCTCCCCATCCAATTTAATGGTGGCATCCAGCGCATTTTTCACCTGCCCACCTGCGTAGGCCACCACCTGGAAATCGGGGTTGGTGGCTGCTCCGTTCATGTAGCGGGGGTGGCTGAAAAGGTTGGCCGTGCCCCAGAGGAGCTTCACACCACTGGCCTTTTGCTTTTCCTTGGCGTAGTCGGTGATGGCGTCGAGGCGCTCGGCGCTTTCTTTCAGGTTTTTGCCTTCGGCAACGAGGTCGTAGTCGTGGAAGCAGTAGTATGGGATGCCCATCTTGGTGATGAACTCGAAGCCGGCGTCCATCTTGTCACGTGCCGCTTGCATGGGGTCTTTCGCCTTGGCCCAAGGGAATTCCTTCGTGCCGGGGCCAAAGGGGTCGCCGCCCGTGCCGCATAGGGTGTGCCACCATGCCACGGCAAACTTGAAATGCTCCCGCATGGTCTTGCCCCTCACAATTTGGTCTTCGTCGTACCAGCGGAAGGCCAGAGGGTTGTCGCTCTCACGTCCCTCGAAGGCTATCCTGCCGATGCCTTTGAAGTATTCTTTTGCTCCTGTTATTACGCTGATTTTTGAGTTCTTTTTTGACATAAAAATTTGATTATCAATCAGTTGGTTTTGAAATAATAAGATAGTCCAAATGAATGGGTTCAATTCAAAATACTACCGAAGCATGCATCATGATTTTGAAAAATCGTTTGCATATGCACCCGGTTTTTCACCGAACCACCTTGCTCAACGCCTCTTCCCATGCCTCAAATGCCGCCGAATAAACTCCGTTAGCGTTCTTCGGTTCGTATTTCATCAATAGTGCTGTGTTCTGCATCGCTTCCTCGATGCTGCCATAAGCACCCGTAGCCACGCCAGCTGCCTTTGCGGCACCAACGGCTCCGGTCGTTTCCACCAATTCGATGGTGCAATTTAGCAAGTTTGAAATGGTCTGCCCGAAAATGGCCGACTGGAACAGGTTGTCGTTGCCGACCCGCAACACGCCTACACTCATGCCCATTTGCTTCAAAATGCCCGCACCATGCACGAAGGAGAATGCGATGCCCTCCAAGGCTGCACGGTAAAGGTGTGCGCTCGTGTGGCGGTTGAAATTCAAGTTGCTGATTTGCGCCCCAGGGTTCTGATTGCCCAGCATCCGCTCGGCCCCGTTCCCGAAGGGGATGATGCGAAGGTCGTCCGAGCCAACAGGAATGGCCGCTGCCAACCGCTCCATTTCAACATAACTCAAACCACTCTGCGCCACGTGTTGCCGCACCCAATTGTATTGGCTGCCTGCACCGTTGATGCAGAGGAGGATGCCAATGCGTTGGTGATTGGTGATTGGTGATTGGTGATTGGGAGGGGGCATCTGATGGTTTACGTGTAAGAAGCCGTTCACCCTCGATTGCGGGTCGAAAACAGGTTGGTCAACGATACCATAGACGACGCCTGAAGTGCCGCCCGTTGCGGCCACCTCGCCGGGTTGCAACACGTTGAGACTCAGGGCGTTGTTCGGCTGGTCGCCGGCCCGATAGGCTACCGGGATGCCTTTTCGAAGGCCCGTTGCCTCAGCCGCCGCTGCCGTCAGTTCGCCTTGCTGTGAAAACGTCGGGGCGATGTGCGGCACAAGGCTGCGGTCAATGCCGTAGTAGTCCAGCACAAGGTCGGCCAGTTTGTTTTCCTTGAAATCCCAAAGCGTGCCTTCTGAAAGGCCACTTGGCGTGGTCATGGTCTCGCCCGTCAGCCGCATGGCGATGTAGTCGCCGGGCAGCATGAATTTGTCAATCTTGGCATAAAGCGAAGGCTCGTTTGCCTGCACCCATTTCAGCTTGGAAGCCGTGAAATTGCCGGGCGAATTGAGCAGGTGCGAGAGGCAGCGCTCATGCCCAATTTCATCGAAAGCCCGGTTGCCTATTTCAACTGCACGGCTATCGCACCAGATGATGGAAGGCCGCAGTGGCTGCTGGTTTTTGTCCACCACTACCAGCCCGTGCATTTGATAGCTGATGCCGATGCCTTGAATCCAATCGGGTTTTATCTGGGTTTTGAGGAGCAGTTTTTTAGTTGCATCGCAAACACAGTCCCACCAAAGTTGGGGGTCTTGTTCGGCCCACCCTGGCTGCACGGCAGTCATGGTCATTTCGGAGTTAGGGTGTTGTACCACATCAACTGTCACTCCGCTTGCAGCATCAACAAGCGCTGCCTTGATGGACGAGCTACCAATATCAAAACCAAGTAGATACATTTTTGAGTCTTTCAGTCTTTCAGTTTTCAGTCCAACAGTCCGCAGTCTTTGCCGAAGGCATCCCTTGACTATGGACCGAAGACTTCTCAGTTCTTCATTTTATGTGCTTTCAAATACGCAGTTGCTTCCTTGAAGGTCGCCACCCAAATTTTGCCGGGATTGTCTGCCAACCATTTCAGCAACGCTTCGTGGGCTTCTACAGAAACCTGCAAGTGTTCAGCGCCCACGCCGTGAAAGCAAAAAGTGCCAAGTGTCTGATTTTCAATGAGTTTTTCAACATAGGCTATCAGTTCCTTGCCACTTACGCCGCTCGGCGCCCAAGAGGGCACGTTGTCGAGGTCAATTTCCAGCGGTGGCACCAGCCCTTGGTCGAACCCTGTCACCCCCCTGGAGGCGAGGGCATACTGTGAAATGGAGTCCTTGTAGCTCTCCCCGCCAGCGGTCAGGTGGGCACAAGGATAGGCAAATGTGTGTTTTTTTTCGCCATCCAATGCCTGCAAAAAGCTGTTCGACAACTGGATTTCTGCCAGCATCTGCGGTAAGGTGTAGCCATCGAGGTCACGGTATTTCACCACCCAGTCCATGCCAGGAAGCGATTTTCGGCAGGGGTGGTAGGCCGTGTGGTTGGCCAGTTCGTGGCCGTTTTTGGGCAGTCCTTTCCATTTCTCCATTTCTTCCCGAACGCTCTCAGCGCCTACCGTCACGAAGAAAGTGCCTTTGAAGCCGTATTTGTCCAGCATGGGGGCGACGGTGTTCACATGGCTTGACAGGCCGTCGTCATAGGTGAGGCAAACGGCTGCCCTTGCCCCATTGGGGAAAGTGACTCCGTTGTTCGGTTGGCCCAGCAAACTTGTTTGCCCGAAAACCAAAAACACAATTATTGAGATAATACAGCCTCTTTTCATTCCATTTAGTTGCCTGTCCGTTTGATACTTGCAAAATCAATTTCAATAACCTCTTTATGTACAAAACTTCATGCTGGAACAAAGGAAGCTATTGGTGGGCAATTTGGCGAAATATTGACGTACTGCAAAGTTTCGCCACGATGAAAATAAAATACGCCAGTGTTACGCCAATTTTTAGTCGGCAGTCTTCGTCCCGACAGTTCTCAGTCAGGTGACTGTCACCACGGCATTGACTGTGGACTGTCTGACATAAAATTGAAGGCTGGCGACAACCGACTCAAAACTCCAGGAATGCCGACAGATTCTCCCCATCGGCGAGGCCCATTTTTTTGCGGAGGCGGTAGCGGCTGGTTTCAATACCTCGCACGGAAAGGCGCATCCGCTGGGCGATTTCCTTGGTACTGAGCTTCATTTTAAGGTAGGCACAGAGCTTTAGCTCCTGCATGGAAAGAGTAGGGAAGCGTTTTTTCAGTTTTTTGATGAAATCGTCGTGCAACAAGTCGAAATGCTCCTCGAAACCCTCCCATTCCTGCCGGTTGTCGTTCAGTTTAGTCTCTATTTTTTGGATGAGCCTAGGTATGGAACTCAGGTCTTGGCGAAGCAAGGTGCCCTTAATCTCTGCCAAAAACTCGTTCATGGCATCTAATTGCAACCTCGTGGCGGTTAGTTCCTTGCTCTGTTTTCGTGCATCAAATGGTGCAGCACTAATCCTTGTGGTCGCCATACCCTCTTCCACCGCCAACCTTACCCTCGACGACCAATAACTATAGGCTTGCTGACAAAGGGCGTGGTTCAGTTTAGGCTCATAAATAATACCAGGCTTCACGTCGTGCAATGCTTCTTCGAGGTTGGCATAAATGCCCGTGGCAACACCCGCAGCCCTTGCCGCACCCACGGCGCCCGTGGTGTCCACCACTTCAATGCGGCTGTTTAGCAAGGTGGAAATGGTCTTTGCAAAAACTTTGGACTGGAACATATTGTCGTTGCCAACCCGAATCACATCAACGTTTAGCCCAAGCTCTTGCAAAATGTTCACGCCCATGACGAACGAAAATGCCACGCCCTCCAACGAGGCCCGGTACAGGTGCGCCCTCGTGTGCCGGTTGAAGTCGAGGTTGAAAAAATGGGCGTTCACGTTGCGGTCTTCGAGCATCCGCTCCGCCCCATTGCCGAAAGGCAGCACACAAAGCCCATCCGAGCCAACGGGCACGGTGCTGGCCATGCGCTCCATGTCGGTGTAGGAGTGGTCGCTGCGGGCCACCTGGTGCTTCAACCAACTGTACTCGATACCCGCCCCGTTCAGGCAGAGCAGCACGCCGATGCGGTCGTGGTTCTGTTCGTAGTTGACGTGGGCAAAAGAGTTTACCCTCGATTTCTTATCAAAAACAGGTTTGTCAACGATGCCATAGACTACCCCTGAAGTACCGCTGGTTGCAGCCACTTCACCGGGCCGCAACACGTTGAGGCTCAGCGCATTGTTCGGCTGGTCGCCTGCCCGGTAGCTGACTGGGGTGCCTTCGGCCAAGCCCGTGCGGGCGGCGGCGGCCTTGGTCAATTTGCCTTGAATCGAGAAAGTCGGGACGGAGTCAGCGAGTAGGTCTTTGCGAAGCCCGTAGTGTTCGAGCAGCCCATCGGCGACTTTTTTCGCCTTGAAATCCCAAAAAATGCCTTCCGTCAAACCGGCAATTGTGGTGGTTGCCTCGCCCGTCAGTTTCATGGCGATGAAGTCGCCGGGGAGCAGCAGTTTGTAGGCTTTTTCATAAACATCCGGCTCGTTGTCCTTGACCCATTTCAGCTTAGAGGCGGTGAAGTTGCCGGGCGAATTGAGCATTTGCCGTAGGCAATAATCCTCGCCAAGCTCCTCAAAAGCCTGCTGTCCGATGGCCACCGCCCGGCTGTCGCACCAGACAATAGACGGTCGAAGCACCTGCATTTCCTTGTCAATCAATACCAATCCGTGCATCTGGTAACTAATGCCGATGCCCATAATTTTCTTTGGTTCAACGCCTGTCGTGTCCAACAGCTTGTGCGTCACTGCGCAAAAGTGCTGCCACCAGACCTCAGGCTGCTGCTCGGCCCATCCCCGTTGCCTCGAAATCATGTCCATCTCTTGGTCGGGGTAATGCGTCAGCCCCAAGACCTTGTGGGTCTTCGCATCCAGCAACGCTGCCTTGATGGTCGAGCTTCCGATGTCGTAGCCGAGTAGATACATGTTAAGTTGACAGACTACAAATAGGGGTCAAGCGTCAAAATCTGCCCGTTTTCATCGTAAAAAATCTCCGTCATTTTGATGTTCCGCAAATGCGTGATGCCTTTCGACACCACGGAATCATGGTAGAACAAATACCATTTGCCTTCAAACTCGCAAATCGAGTGGTGCGAAGTCCAGCCGAGCACGGGGTTCAGTATGCGGCCTTGGTAGGTGAATGGGCCGTAGGGATTGTCACCCGTTGCGTAGCAAAGAAAATGGGTATCGCCGGTGGAATAGGAGAAGTAGTATTTGCCCTTGTACTTGTGCATCCAGGAGGCTTCGAAGAAGCGGCGGTCGTTGTCGCCAGCGAGCAGGGGTTGGCCGTTTTCATCCAAAATTTGCACTTCCCGCAACGGCTCGGCGAATTGAAGCATGTCGTCTGTCAGCTTCGCAACGATGGGGCCGAAAGCAGGCTCGTCGTTGTTGCGCAAGCCGTTTTTTTCATCATAAACATGGTTGCGGTAGCACTGCAACTGCCCGCCCCAGATGCCGCCGAAGTACATGTAAAACTGGCCATCTTCATCTTCAAAAACAGCTGGGTCAATCGAGTAACTGCCCTTGATGGCCTCCGGTTCTGCCACGAACGGCCCGACGGGCGAGTCGCCCACTGCCACCCCGATTTGGAAAATGCCGTCCGACCTTTTTGCGGGAAAATAGAAGTAGTACTTGCCGTTTTTGTGGGCGCAATCGGGTGCCCACATTTGCCGCTCGGCCCAAGGCACATCTTTTATATGGAGCGCCACGCCATTGTCCACGGCCTCCGCATCGGGGCCATCCATCGAAATGACGTGGTAGTCCTCCATGCCGAAGTGGTCGCCGTTGTCGTTGAACGGGATGCCCGCATCAATGTCGTGCGAGGGATAGACATAGATTTTGCCATCAAACACATGCGCCGATGGGTCGGCGGTGTAGATGTGCGAAACGAGCGGCTTTGAGATGGCCCGTTCGTTGTAGTCTTGGATGATTTTGTCGTCGAGTGGTTGTTCCATTTTTAACTTGAATTCTTTTCAGTCGGGGTTCAAACACCGCTGTTAGAGCTTCAAGCTCCAACAGCGGTGTTTGAACCCCGACTGAACTACTGTTACTTCCTTCTTTCCGCCAAATCCTTCTCAATCTGCACCTCCATCTTCTTGTTGATTTCATAAAAAAACAAAAGCCCAGCGCCCAACAGGAAAAAGATGCCGGGATAGATGCTTGCCGAGAGTTTGATTCCTTCGATGGTCTCGGGTGTCTGCGTAGTTGCCCCAGCCACATAGTCATATTTGCCCAAGATGCCCGTGACCAATGCGCTGCCAAAGGTCAGCCCAAGTTTCAAGCCGACGAGCATGGCGGAGAAGATGATGGCCGTGGCTCTGCGGTTGTTTTTCCACTCGGAGTAGTCGGCCACGTCGGCAATCATCGCCCAGAGGATGGGGATGGTGATGCCGTAGAAAAAGCCGTGCAGGACATGCGACCCCATCACCAGCCCAACGGCATTGGCGGGGATGAAATTCAGGACCATGATGAAAACGGTGGAGAGCACCAGCGCCACGCCGAAAGTATCCCGCTTGCCGTACTTGTCGGCCAGCCCTTTGGAAAACATTATGCCGACAATCATCATCAGGATGCCGCAGCCGTTGAATATGCTGAACCCGTAGGAGGCAGGATTTTCGATGTTCGAAAGGCCAAATTTTGCCAAAAAAATGCCGATAGCAGCTTCGTTCACGTAGTTTTCAAAATAATAAACATACATGCCGCCCTTGAGCGCCAGCGTGATGAAAACGAGGATGGTCAGCAGCAGCATGATGACCCACGGGCGGTTTTGGCTGATGTCTTTCAGGTCTTGCCCAATGGTGGATTTTTGCTCCGGCTTGGGCACGATGCGCTCTTTGGTGGTAAGGAAAGTGATGAACATCATCACCATGCCAGCCCCGGCCAGCCAGGTCATTACCTTTGAAAAGCCCACTACCCGGTCGCCGCCGCCCATGTAGTCCACGAAGGGGTACATGAGCACCTGCACCACGAACTGCGCCACCATCACCGCCACGAAACGGTACGACGACATGCTGTTGCGTTCGCCCATGTCGCCCGTGATGACGCCGCTCAGCGCCGAATAGGGCAGGTTGTTGGCGGCATATAGCAACAGCAGCAAGGCATAAGTGACCACGGCGTAGATGACCTTCCCCTGCGGGGAGAAATCGGGGGTGCTGAACGCAAGCAGCGCCATCACGCCCAATGGGACTGCCGTCCATAAAATCCAAGGCCGGAACTTGCCCCAGCGGGTGTTCGTCCGGTCGGCCAGCGCCCCGATGATTGGATTATAAACCAAGGCCGCAAACAGCCCCACGAAGAAGATGACGGGCGTCGCCACTTCTGGTTTCAGCCCGTACACATCCGTGTAAAAGAAGGCTAAAAAGGTCAGCAACGTCTGGAAGACGAGGTTGGCGGCGAGGTCGCCGAGGGAGTAGCCGATTTTTTCGCCTACGGTTAATTTTTGCGATTCAAGACTCATTTTGAGTTGGTTTGTTTTTTAAACACGGAGGTGCAGAGGGCACGGAGGGACACGGAGATATTAGAAAACTCTGTGTCCCTCTGTGTTCTCTGTGCCTCCGTGTTTATCCATCACGGTTTTGTTTTCGTTTTCAATCCTATCACACTCCGATAAGCGGGTTTCGGTTCAAAATTTCTATCGAACAAAAGCGGGTAGTTCGTCCTGTCCTTGATGGGCCAGCCGTTCAGCCAGGAGTTCCCGTCGCCGATGCCCCAGAAAGTGACCCGTTCCACTTTGTCACGGTGCTTCAACAATAATTCAAATAGCCGCTGGTATGCTACGGCCTGTTCTTCCTGCTTCGCAACGGGCAGGGAGTCGGGGTAAGGGTTCATGAACGGGCTGCCGGGGAAGTTCTGGTTCACCTCCGCACCTTTCAAGTCCCAAGGGTTGGGCAGCATGGTAATGTCCACTTCCGTGAAATGAACCATGAGGCCGAGCGCCGCAAATTCTTCGATGCTTTTTTCAATATCCTCATAAGGCAGCCCCGCAATGCTCCAATGGCCTTGGATGCCCACCCCGTCAATTTTCACCCCAGCGGCTTGCAGTTTTTTAATCATGGCAATACAGCCCGCCCGTTTGGCTGGTTGCTCGATATTGTAGTCGTTGTAATAGAGTTCGGCGTCCGGGTCGGCAGCAGCGGCTAGTTTGAAGGCTTTTTCGAGGTAGCTCTCACCCATCGTTTTCAGGAAAGGCGTTTCCCTCAGCGTGCCGTCCTCGTTCAGCGCCTCGTTCACCACGTCCCAGCCGTCCACCCGGCCCCTGTACCTGCCCACGATGGTGTTGATGTGCTTGGTCAAAGCGGCCTCCATGTCAGCGGCGCTCTTTATCTGCTCCACGTAGGGGGCCAGTTGGCTGTGCCAAACCAGCGTGTGCCCGACGATGAACTTGCCCTGTTTTTCGCCCAGCGCCACGAACTTGTCCGGCAGCGCAAAGTCGAAGCTGTCAGGCCCCGGCTGGATGTGCATCCATTTCATGTGGTTTTCGGGCGTGATGCAATTGAAGTCTTTCAACAACACCGCCCCCGCCTTTGCATCGGCTTCGTTGATTTGGTCGGCGTTGATGGCTGCGCCAATGTAGAAGTCGTCCTTGAAGGCATCCTTCAGGCCGCCTGTTTCTTGGGCGACGGCTTCCTGCTGACCGTTTTCTTCCTTGCAACCAGCTAACAAAAGCGATGTGATTATGAGGAATTGGATGAGTTTGTATGATTTCATTTTCATTTTTAAATGAGCTTATTTAGCCTTGCCAAGACTAAGGTGACGCCTCAAAATGGCCTTACGTCTCTGGCAAATTTGTATGTCCGAAAATGCCATTTTGAGGTGTTGCCTTAGTCTGAATGCCCCCCCCCCGACTGCAGACTCAATGCCCTGGGGCATACGGATAATCCAATTTTTTATAAAAATCCAAATCGTGCGCTGGTTTTTCAAACCCTTCTGGGATTTCCATTTTTGAAAAAGTCTGGAAATACGTCAGGCAGGCATCCCGCCACCATTTTGCTTCTTTTTCCTGGATTTGGAGCATCATGTCCACCTCTTGAAAACGCTGCTCGTCCACCTCTTTTTTCAGTGATTGCCAAGAGCGGCGCATGTCCGCCACATCAGTAGCACCTTGATAGTAGCGGCGGCAAAGCTCCTCCCAGAGCGTTTTGCCAGAGGCTAATTTCTCACCCCAACCGACATGATGGAACCAGAGCAGGTATTTTTCGGGGCAATGTTGCCTTGATGAAAAAATCGCTTGAACAGCCGGACTGTACTGCGAAATGGCGTTGCTACCCGTCGCCGTGCGGTCGAATCCTACGCCCTTTTCATCGGCCCGATGGTAGTAGGTCGGGTTCCATTCGGGGCGGCTGAGGTCGCCAATCCAAGGGCCGGGGCCGTAGTGATGGCCTGTGGCCATGAGGTGGTGCAGGCCGAGTGGGGTCATGTAGTTCACGCAGGTCTCGTGGCTGGCGAGCATCAGCGTTTTCAGGGTTTCCACTACCGTTTTTTTATTGGAAAACGTCATCCGCAACCACTCCTCAGCAATTTTTTCCGAAGACAAATCCGAGTTCCAGGCCAGCCGCCCGAAGGCGTACCAGTTGGCTTGGCCGAAGTGGTAGCCCGTCCAGTTAATGTCGTTGCCGATATTGGCGACGCCAGCAATGCCTGTTAGGGATGAGGTCTGAGGGATGCTTGCCTGTCCGGTAGGCAGGAGGGATGAAGCGACCGTACTTCCCTTGCCATCTATGTCGAAATCCAGCACCTCCTTCCACATCGGAGCGAGATAGACGAGGTGGGTGCCCTGCCCCAGGTACTCCTGCGTGATTTGGAACTCCATCATCAGTGGCGTTTTCGGCATGGCGCCGAAAATGGGGTGGGCAGGCTCCCGTGGTTGGAAGTCAATCGGCCCGTTTTTCACCTGCACCATCACGTTTGGGCGGAAGTTGCCATCCAGCGGCACGAACTCGTTGTAGGCTTGCTTGTGGCGGTCGGTCGCATCCTCGGCGCTGTAAACAAAGGCCCGCCACATCACGATGCCACCGTGCGGGGCGAGGGCGTCGGCGAGTAGGTTCGCCCCATCGGCATGCGAGCGGCCATAAACCTGCGGGCCGGGCTGCCCTTCTGAATTGGCCTTCACCACGAAGCCGCCGAAATCGGGCACGAGGCGGTAAATCTCGTCTGCCTTTTCCTTCCACCATTGCTGCACGGCGGGGTCGAGCGGGTCGGCGGTCGCCAAGCCGCCCAGTTCGATGGGGGCACTAAAACGGGCAGTGAGGTACACTTTTATATTGTATGGCCGAAACAGGTCGGCCAGCACCTTCACTTTTTCGAGGTAGTCGGGGCGCAGGACCAGGGCATTGGCGTTCACGTTGGTCAGCACCGTGCCGTTGATGCCGATGCTGGCGTTGGCACGGGCGTAGTCGGTGTAGCTGGGGTCGAGGTATTCGGGCAGGGTGTGCCAGTTCCAGATGGAGAAGCCTGCGTAGCCCCGCTCCACGGTGCGGTCGAGGTTGTCCCAGTGGTTGAGGATTCGGCGGTCGAGCTTTGGTTTTTCGAGGATATTCAGGTTTGAAATCTCCTGTTGCGTTTGCAGGAGTCGGAGGAAATGGAAAACACCATAGAGTACGCCCGCATCGTCGTTGGCAGTGATGATGGTATTCTCTTGATGGGTAAAAATGGCAAACCCTTCTTTATCCAAGTCTTTGGTTTTCAATGAAATAGCAATGCCGGAAAGTTGGGGCAGGTCTGTTTTTTTACCAATAATGACCTGATTTGAGCCGCCACTGGGAAGGTTTCCCAAAAGCCCCGCCAGAGCCATTTCCAGCTCTTTCTTCGCCACTTGAAGGGTTGGCGATTCACCAAAAAACCTATAGCCCTGAATGCGTTCTTGGTATTGCACCAACATTGCGGCATCGCCGATTTTATCGTAGCGCAGCCACAGCCGATAGCCGTTTTCGGCGGCGGCACCAAACGCCAACACAAGCCCAACCAGCAATGTCCAAAAGGTTTTCACCATGACAGCCTGTTTTGAAAATTGAACGGGGCGAAGCTATAAAATTGCGTAATCAATCGATTGCACAAACTTGTTTTTGTTTTCATTCCTGCATTCAATTGGCAATGTTTCTTATGCTAACCATAAAATTGCTTTACTTAGCCCTTCGGGAATGCCACGCACCCATTTTCAATGAAAAAGAAAAGCAACGTCACCATACACGACATCGCCCGGCAGCTTGGGGTTTCGTCTTCCACCGTTTCTAGGGCGCTGAAAAGCCACCACAGCATCGGCGAGGAAACCACCAAAGCCGTTAAAAAACTGGCGGCGGAACTGGGCTACCGGCCCAACCAGCTAGCCATTAACCTGCGCAAACAGCAGTCCACCAGCATTGGCGTCATCGTGCCGCATATCAACCGCCCGTTCATTTCGTCGCTCGTCAGTGGCATGGAACATGCGGCGAGGGCGGCCGGCTACAAGGTGCTTATTTCACAATCTTCCGAAGGCCTCGGTATTGAAATCGGCAATGCCAGCGCATTTTACAACAGCCGGATTTGCGGCCTGCTCGTGTCCATCGCCACCGAAACCAGCCAGTACGACCACATCATGCAGTTCGAAAACAGCGGCATTCCCGTCGTTTTCGTTGACCGCATCCCCGATTTGGAGGACTGCTACAAAGTGGTGATTGACAACCGGAAAGCCACTTTCGAGGCCACCGAACACCTCATCCAGCAGGGTTGCCGCCGCATCGCCCACTACGAAGGGCCGCCCGCACAGCTCATGTACCAGGAACGGCGGCAGGGTTACCTCGATGCATTGGCAAAATATGGCCTGCCTTTCGAAGAAAGCCTGTTGCCAACAGCCCACGAACTGACCGCCGAGGAAGGGTTCGTGCTTGCGGAAAAAGTGCTTTCCTTGCCCCATCCGCCAGATGGGATATTGGCAGCCAACGATATTTCCGCTATCAGTACCATCCAATACGCCAAGTCGAAAGGCATCAAAATACCAGAAGAACTGGCCATCATCGGGTTCAACAACGACCCGACCTGCACGATTGTGGAACCCAACCTTTCCTCCGTTAATCAGCCCGGCGTGGAACTGGGAAAATTGGCGGTGGAAACGCTGTTCAAAATCATATTCGAGGGCGGTTCGGATGTGCCCAAGACGACCATTTTGGATACACAGGTGGTGCCGAGGGCGTCGTCAGTTCGCAGTTAGACAGTTGGCAGTCAGTGTGCAGTCTGAAAGCCATTTAGTCTTTTGCCAATCACTTTGGCACTGACTAAACAACTGCCGAACTAACTGCCCACTGCCCACTGCCCACTGTCTAACTGCCAACTATTTGCCCCAAACCCCATCCACCAGCCGCCAAATCCCCAGCGGATTTCCGTCCTTCAATTCATCCGGCAACAGGTTTTGCGGGAAGCCCTGATAGCAAACCGGGCGGGTAAAACGGGTAATCGCCGCTGTTCCCACCGAAGTCGTTCGGCTGTCCGTGGTGGCAGGGAAGGGGCCGCCATGAACCATTGCATGGCAGACTTCCACGCCCGTCGGGTAGGCATTGATGATGAGCCTGCCGACCTTTTGCGCCAGCAAATCCACCAAATCCTGATGGTTCTCCAAGTCTTCCGGCGTGCCGAAAATACTGGCCGTGAGGTGTCCGCCGAGGTTTGCAGCGACTTGCAACAGTTCGCTCCGGCTGCCCGTCTGCACGGCCAGCGTGCTGGGGCCGAACACCTCCTCCTCCAGTTTTTTATTGGTCAAAAAATCGGTGGCGGCCACGGTCAGCAAGCTCGCAACGCCCCTGTTGGCGGCTTCGTTATTTTGGCCTTCGGCCAATTTTTGAACGCCATTTTGTTCCGACAAATCTGAAATGCCCCGTTCGTACGCTTGATGAATGCCCGCCGTGAGCATCACACCTGCCGCCGAGGTTTGGATGTTTTGGGATAAATTTTCGAGGAAACCGCTCGCCTCCGCCGTTTTTTCCAAAACAGTCAGACCGGGATTGGTGCAAAACTGGCCGACGCCCAGCGTCACCGAGGCAGCCAGCCCTTTGGCAATGTCGCCGCCATTTTGCCGCAATGCACCCGGCAAAATGAAGACCGGGTTCGTGCTGCCCATTTCGGCATAGACCGGGATGGGTTCTGGCCGCTGGGCCGCCGCATCGAACAGCGCCTTGCCGCCCCGAAACGACCCCGTGAAACCGATAGCCTTGATATTTGGATGCTGCGCAATGGCCATTCCCACCGCAGTGGAAGTGCCATGCACCATGCTGAAAACGCCGTCTGGCATCCCCGTTTTTTCGGCTGCCGCCAAAATGGCCAAGGCCACCAACTCGCAAGTGCCGGGGTGTGCCGGGTGTGCCTTCACTACTACTGTGCAACCCGCTGCCAACGCCGAGGCCGTGTCGCCGCCCGCCACGGAGAAGGCCAGCGGGAAATTGCTCGCCCCGAACACCCCGACCGGGCCGAGTGGCCGCTGCATGCTCCGCACATCAGGCCGGGGGAGCGGCTGTCGGTCGGGTAGGGCAGGGTCAATGCGGGCATCCACCCATGAGCCTTCCCGCAGGAGCTGCGCAAACAACCGAAGCTGAAAAGCCGTGCGCCCCCGCTCGCCCTGAAAGCGGCCTTCGGGCAGTCCCGACTCGGCGCAGTAGCGCTGGCCAAGGTCTTCCAACTCCAAGATTTCGTCAGCAATCGCTTCAAGAAATTGCGCCCGCTCCACCCCTGATTTTTTCCGATAAATTTGGAATGCTTCGGTCGCCTTCTGCACGGCAGCGTTTACCTCCGCTTCTGTGGCTTCATGGAAGGCAGGTTCGAGCGCCTCGCCCGTGGCGGGGTTGATGGCGTGGAAGGTGGCGGTTCCGCTGGCGCTGGGGGTTTTGCCGATGAAATTTTTGCCTGATAAATTCATTCAAAGTGCTTGTTGAACGTCAGCGATGTTTCACACCTCCCTGACGTTTGGGTTCATGCTACAAAATTAACCAGCGTCCCAATCCGCTCAATCGTGATGCGGATTTCGTCGCCAGGCTCAAGGGTGAAGTCCTTGGTGGGGATGATGCCCGTGCCCGTCATCAGGAAGCAACCTTGTGGGAAACTCAGTTCCCGGAACAACCAGTTGGCCAGTTCTTCGGGGCTGCGCTTCATTTGGCTGACGCTAGTTTTTCCTTCAAAAACGGCCTCGCCATTGCGGTTTATCAGCAGGTGAATTTCGCTGTCGGTGTGGAATGTCCATTCGCTCACGTAGATGCACGGGCCGATGGCCGCCGAGCCGTCATAGGTTTTAGCCTGCGGCAAATACAGCGGGTTTTCGCCTTCGATGCTGCGGGAACTCATGTCGTTGCCGATGGTGTAGCCGACGATTTTGCCGCTGGAAGTGAGCAACAGCGTGAGTTCCGGCTCCGGTACGTTCCAGGACGAGTCCTTGCGGATGCGCACATTTTGACCTGGGCCAACGCAGCGCTGGGCCGTGCCCTTGAAGAACAGCTCAGGCCGCTCCGCAACATAGACCCTTGTATAAAAATCGCCGCCGCCCGCTGCTTCCGATTCCTCTTGCCGGGCGAGCTTGCTGTTGAAATAGGTGACGCCGCTTGCCCAGATTTCCTGGCTGCCGACGGGGGCGAGCAAGTCATTTTGCAGCAACTGGTTCCAATGCTGGATGGGTTCCTTTTTCTGCACCAAACTTTTCAGTTTTTGGTAAAGCTGGTCATCGTTGATGAAATGGTCCCAGAGGTAGTTTTCGAGCAGGTAGTAGTTGTCGCTCGATTCCACCAGGATGCCGGATTTGAGTTTGTAGATTTTCATAAAACTTGGTCACACGAATATTTTGAAAGACAAAAGCAGGAAAATGGCCGCCGAGACCCCCAACACCACCGAGCCAAGGCTAACCAAGGAGTAGCCCCGCTTCACGTCCATGCCCGATAGTTGGGTGATGACCCAAAAAAAGCTGTCGTTTGCATGGCAGACCATCGTCGAGCCAGCCCCGATGGCTATCACGGTGAAGGCTCTTGCCAACTCGCCATCCAAGCCCAAGGCTGGCATCAGGGGCGCAATGATAGAAGAAGTTGTGATTATGGCGACCGTTGAAGAGCCTTGAGCTGTTTTCAAGGCACTTGCAATTAAAAACGGCAGCAGGATGCCCAGGTTGGCCCCCGACATGGCAGTACCCACTGCATCGGAAATGCCCGACACCTGTAGCATTTTACCGAAAACCCCACCAGCGCCAGTGATAAGGATGATGGTCGCTGCATCCTGCATGGCTGTGCCTGTCCAGCCAGTTATGGAGAGCATTTCACGGTCAAATTTTTTGGGTAAAAACAGCGCAAGTACCGCCCCGATGAGCAGTGCAACAAAGGGTTCTCCAATGAAATTGAGCATTTGGAAAGGCAGGCTGCCTTCGGCTAATTGTTTCAGGAAAACCGATTTCGCAACTATCAAAAGGATGGGAATGATGATGGGAAGGGCAGCTTTGGAAGCTGGGGGCGCCGTGGCGATGCGCTCCGAAAGTTGTTCCGCATCGAGGTTGGGGTTGGGGTCAATCCAGACTTTGCCAGCCACCCGCTTTGCGAAGATGATGGCTGGCACCAGCGCCAACGCTGCAATGGGCAGGCCGACTGCCAAGACCAGTCCAAGGTCGGCGTTCAAAATGCCTGCCGCTGCCACTGGGCCGGGGGTGGGTGGGGCCATCGTGTGCGTGGCTATTAGCCCCATCGCCAACGCGACGGCAGGGGCTGCCAAGGTGATGCCCGCCCGTTTTGCCAAGCTTTTTTTCAGTGGCGATAGCAACAAGAAACCACTATCAGCAAAGACCGGTATGGATACGATATAGCCCATGATGCCCATTGCTGTTGGGACCCTGTTTCGCCCGATGATGCTCAGCACCTTTTCGGCCAGGGAATAGGCCCCACCTGAGTTCTCCAGAAAAGACCCGATGACGCAGCCCAGCACGATGATGATGCCGATTTTTCCAAGCGTCTCTCCGAAGCCTGTGCTCACCGCAGCAATTAATTCCTTGTTGGGTACACCTGCGGCAAAGCCGTACAGCAATGCCGTAAGCAGCAGGGCGAGGAAGGGATGCACCTTCCATTTCACCGTCAACATAACGATAAGGGCGATGCTGAGTAATAGGTATAGTAGTATCATTTTTTTGAAGTCTGTCAGGCATTCAATGCAAATCCCGGCTCACCTCCGACCCCGATTTCCCCACCAAAATATCCAAGTCAGCGCCCTTTTCGGCCTGTTCCACATGGTCAATATAGATTCGCACGTAACCGCGAGTTGCCAGCGGTTCGGGCGCTGTCCAAGCTGCTTTTCTTTCCTGCAAAACCGCTGCTGAAACGTCAAGGTGAAGGCGGCGGGCTTCCACGTCAAGCTCAATGAAATCGCCGTTTTGTACCAGTGCCAAGGTGCCGCCGATAGCCGACTCCGGGGAGACGTGCAAAATCACTGTGCCATAAGCCGTACCGCTCATGCGCCCGTCGGAGATGCGCACCATGTCCTTTACGCCTTTCAAAATCATTTTTTCGGGCAGATCCACGTTGCCGACTTCTGGCATTCCGGGGTAGCCCTTCGGGCCAACACCTTTCAGCACGATGACGCTGTCTTCGTCAATTTCGAGGTGGGGGTCGTCAATGCGGGCGTGGTAGTCCTCGATGCTCTCGAAGACGATGGCCCTGCCCCTGTGTTTCATCAAGTGAGGGGTGGCAGCACTGGGTTTTATGACCGCCCCGTTTTCGCAGAGGTTGCCCTTCAGTACGGCGATGCCCGCCTCCGGCTGGAAAGGCTCGGCCAGCGGGGCGATGACCTCCGGGTTGAAACATTCAGCCGCTTCGCAATTTTCGCCGAGGCTTTTACCATTGACTGTGATACAGTTGCGGTGCAATTTTTCGCCGAGTTCTTTTAGTACCACAGGCAATCCTCCAGCGTAGAAAAAATCCTCCATCAGGTATTTGCCGGAAGGCATAAGATTGACCAGCAGCGGGATTTTGCTGCCAATATTATCGAAATCCTCCAGTGTCAAGTCCACCCCAATGCGCCCGGCAATGGCCAGCAGGTGGATGATGAGGTTGGTGGAGCCGCCCACCGCCGCATTGACCACAATGGCGTTCTCGAACGCTTGATGGGTGAGGATTTTTGAAAGTTTCAAATCCTCCTTTACCATCTCCACGATGCGCCGCCCGGCGAGCCAGGCCATTGTTTTTTTTCTTGCATCCACGGCGGGAATGGCGGATGCACCCGGCAGCGTCAGCCCCAATGCCTCGACCATGGTGGCCATAGTAGAGGCAGTTCCCATCGTATTGCAATGCCCGGCACTTCGGGCGGCACAGGCTTCCACGTGGCGCAGTTCTTCGGGGGTGATGCCGCCCGTTTTTTGCTTTTCCTTGATAATCCAGTTGAAGGAGCCGGAACCGATGAAACCGCCCCGATAGTCGCCCCGGAGCATGGGGCCGCCCGGCACGACGATGGTTGGCAGGTCAACGGAGCAAGCGCCCATGACGGTGCTGGGAGTCGTCTTGTCGCAGCCCGTGAGCAGGACCACGCCGTCGAGCGGATTGGCTCGGATGCTTTCTTCCACGTCCATGCTGGCGAGGTTGCGGAAGAGCATGGTGCTGGGGCGCATGATGGTTTCGCCGAGCGACATGACGGGGAATTCCAGCGGGAAGCCGCCCGCTTCGAGCACGCCTTTTTTGACGATTTCGGCGAATTCCCGCAAGTGGCCGTTGCAGGGCGTCAGTTCCGACCACGTGTTGCAGATGCCGATGACTGGCCGGTCGAAGAGGTCGTCGGGGTAGCCTTGGTTTTTCATCCAAGAGCGGTGCACGAAGCCCATTTTGTCATTCTCGCCGAACCACTCCCGGCTTCGTAGTTGTTTTTCGTTTTCCATTGTTTAAAGAAATAAAGGCGCAAATATGCCCAAAAACCAAAAACTTTGTTAAAAAATCAATCGATTGCGTAAAGTTGAAAAAAATTCTTTCCTTGCAACGAATTTTTAAGGTTTTCCTGAAAATCAATTTGATAGGGGTGGATGAAGGCATTTTAACCTGATGGAACCTTAAAGCTTTTAGTACAAGTGTCGTTGTGTTGGGTCAACGATTATTGACCCAACCTTTGGATTAAAAAATCACAGGCTATTCATTTATAAGTAGGCATGGCGAACCGAAGAAATTTCATCAAACAAACTGTGATAGGCGCTGTGGGCATCGGCATCATCGGCAGCTTTCCGGCCTGCTCCCCGAAAATCGGCAAATCGGTAGGGCAGGGGAGTGGCCCATTGCCCCGCAGCACCCCGGAGGCGCAGGGCGTTCCGTCGAACGCCATCCGCAATTTTTTGGCGGCGGTGGGAAAGAGCGGCCAGGAGTTCCACGGCTTCATGGTCGTGCGGCACGGGTACGTCGTGGCAGAAGGCTGGTGGTCGCCGTTTGCGCCAGCGCTCAAGCATACCTTATATAGTTTGAGTAAAAGCTTCACTTCTACGGCTATCGGGATGTGTATTGCCGATGGCAAAATGAGCGTGGAAGACCCCGTAATCAAGTTCTTCCCCAATGACCTGCCCGACCCTGTTCCGCCCCGCCTCGCCGCCATGAAGGTCAAGCATTTGCTCACGATGAACAACGGCCACGACGGCAAACCGATGGAAGCCATGCAGGCCGAACCGAACGGACGTTGGGCGAAAGCCTACCTCGCCGAACCGATACCCTACGACCCCGGCACCCATTTTTTCTACAATACCGGTTCGACCTACATGCTGTCGAGCATTGTACAAAAACTGACGGGCAAAACGACTTTCGACTTCCTCACGGCCAGACTGTTCAAGCCGCTCGGCATCGAGGGGGCGGACTGGGAAATCAGCCCCGAAGGCGTGAACGTGGGCGGCTACGGGCTGCGGGTGCGCACGGAGGACATCGCCAAGTTCGGGCAGCTTTACCTGCAAAATGGCAGTTGGGGTGGCAAAGAACTCATCCCCGCAAGTTGGGTGGAGGAAGCGACGAAGAAGCAGACCACCTCGCAGGACAACGACAGCGACTGGGGCCAAGGCTACGGCTACCAGTTTTGGCGCTGCAAACCAGCGCCGGGCTTCTACCGTGGTGACGGGGCGTTTGGGCAGTACTGCATCGTCATTCCGCAGTACGACACGGTCATAGCTATCAACAGCGAGAGCAAGGACATGGGGGCTTCGATGAAATTGGTCTGGGACAATTTGCTGCCTGCTTTGAAAAACGAAAAACCCTTGCCAGAAGACCTTGCTTCGCAAAAAGCATTGGCGGAGGATTTGAAAAAACTCGCCTTGCCTGCACCGTCCATCAACGCCATTTCGCCGCAGGCGGCAAAAATTTCAGGGAAAGAATTCAAATTGGAAAACAACGCCAAGGGCTTGACGGGCATTCGTTTCACCTTTGAAAACAACACCTGCAAGGTGATGGTGAAAGGAAAAAGCAGCACCCAAACCCTGACTAGTGGCATCGGACATTGGTACACTGAAGGCAACGAACAGGATGTGTCCGTCTCGCTTTTCGTGCTGCCGGAACAGGTGAAACTGACCTCCAAGACCGCCGCCAGCGCCACCTGGCAGGACGAACAGACGCTGCTCATTAACCTGAAATTCATCGAAAACGTCCACGGCGACCAGTGGATTTGCCAGTTTGAGGGCGATAAACTAACCGTTTCCTTCAAAAACAGCCTCGTGATGATGGGGAAGGAGGAGGAGAAGCGGGCTTCGTTAGTCGGCAGTCTTTGAGTCCGACAGTCGGGAATTTGCAAACTCAAAACTCATCACTCATAACATCTCATCATGTCAAACCGAAGGCAATTCATCCGTCAAACGGCACTCGGCGCTGGGGCGCTCGCACTCAGCACGTCCGCATTCCCCAATATCCTTTTCAGAAAACCCAAAGACCAAATCGGTGTGGCGCTGATGGGCCTAGGCTATTACAGCACTGACCTGCTCGCCCCGGCGCTGCAACTCACGAAGCATTGCAAGCTCACTGGCATCGTCACGGGTTCACCAGAAAAGGCCAAAAAATGGCAGGAAAAACACAAGCTCAAGGACAAGAACATCTACAACTACGACAACCTCGACAGCATCGCAAACAACCCGGATATTGATGTGGTGTACGTGGTAGTGCCGCCATTTCGGCACAAGGAATTCGTGCTGCGGATAGCCGCTGCGGGCAAGCACGTCTGGTGCGAAAAACCGATGGCCATGACCGAGGACGAGTGCCAGTCCATGATTGATGCCTGCCGCAAGAACAAGGTGCAGCTCACCATCGGCTACCGGATGCAGCACGAACCCAACACGCAGCAAGTCATCAAATACAGTCGGGAAAAAACCTTTGGGGCAGTGAAGTTCGTGACGGCCAGCGCTGGATTCCGGGCAGGCTGGGGCAAGGATGACCACTGGAAAATGGACCGAAGCAAAGGCGGCAGCCCCCTCTATGATATGGGCGTTTACTCCCTCAACGCAGCCCGCTACTCGGTGGGCGAGGAGCCGATTGCTGTGGTGGCGCAAGACCTCACGAAGGATTTTACCCGCTACCCGAACGGCGACGAAACGACCTTGTTCCAACTAGAATTTCCCGGCGGCGCCACGGCCAACTGCATGACGACTTTTGCCATGAACATTGGCTCGCTGGAAGTGACGACCGAAAACGGTTGGTACCGCCTACAACCATTTCAAGCATACGCTGGTGTGAATGGCGTGAACAGCAAGGGGGAACTATTGAATGCTTTTATCGAAAATGAACAAGCAAAACAAAATGGACGACGATGCACTTGCTATCCTCAATAACTCGACCGTGCTAGTGCCGGGCGAGGAAGGTTTGCAGGACATCCGGGTGGTGGAGGCAATTATCAAATCGGCGAAGCAGGATAGGCGGATTACTTTATGAGTCAAGGTAGTCTTCAGTCCGGCAGTCCGCAGTCAGGGGCTGCTACTACAGCACTGACTGCGGACTGCCGGACTGAAGGCTATGGACTAAACTTAGTAAAATGAAGCAACTACTCATAACCAATTGCGCATTGCTACTCATTGCTCATTGTGCTGCGCAAACGGCAAGTAGCACCCTTCGGGATAAATACAAGGACGACTTCAAAATAGGCTGTGCCCTGAACGAAGCCATCGTGTCGGGCGAGGACAAGGTCTCACAGGAACTGGTCAAGCAGCACTTCAACACCATCACCGTGGAGAACGTGATGAAGGCAGCGATTGTGAACCCCGAACCGGGCGTATTCAAATGGCAGCCAGCGGACGACTTCGTGGCATTTGGCGAAGCCAACAGCATGTTCATCGTGGGGCACACGCTGGTCTGGCACAACCAGACGCCGGACTGGTTTTTCAAGAATGAAAAAGGCGAACCCAACACCCCGGAGCAGCAAATCGAGCGGATGCGGGTGCACATCGAAGCGGTGGCGGGGCGCTACGCCGGGCGGGTTCATGCCTGGGACGTGGTGAACGAGGTCATTGACAACGACGGCTCCTACCGCCCGACGACCTGGGTGAACGGCTGTGGCGGCGGCGATGTAATGGTGAAAAACGCCTTCCGTTTTGCGCAGCAATACGCACCCAACACGGAGCTTTATTACAATGATTTCAACGCTTGGCGACCCACGAAACGGGACGGTATCCTACGCATGGTGAGGATGCTGCAACGGGAGGGCATCCGCATTGATGGCATCGGGATGCAGGGGCATTGGGGGCTGAATTTCCCCAAAAACGAATACATCGAGGCGGCAATCGACTCCTTTGCCTCGCTTGGCGTGAAAGTGATGATTACCGAACTCGACGTGGACGTGCTGCCCCTGACGAAGGAGGGGCAAATCATCGGTCAGGGCATGATGCACCCGCAGTTTCAGCTGGAGGAATTCGAGGGGTTCCTTGACCCGTACAAGGCTGGCTTGCTGGACGAAGTGCAGCGGCAATTGGCTGACCGTTACCAAGAACTGTTCGGTATTTTTTACAAAAAACGGGACAAGCTCGACCGGGTGACCCTGTGGGGACTGCACGATGGCATGTCTTGGAAGAACGATTACCCGATACCCAATCGGACGAACTACACGTTGCTTTTTGATAGAAACAAGGAAGCGAAACCTGCGCTGGAAGCAGTTTTGGCTTTGCCACAGCATAAAAAATGAGTCTAACCATCTGATATTCAAATTATTGCAGCAATCACAGCAATCAAAACAATTACAACAATCAACTATGTTCTTATCGTTGAAAAGACTGTCAACAGCATTCATCCTGCTCATTTCCATCTTCTTTGCTCAATTCTCAATGGCACAGGATGGCACCATCTACCCCCTCGAAACCCCACTGGAACCCGCCGCCATCCCGCTCGGCACCGGCGGCGTGGAAAACCAGCCAGCTTCGGAAACATGGTTCCGACAATGGGGCGACCCCATGGCCAGGAACATCACTACGGCGACCCTGACTCCTTTCTTCCCAAAACCCGGCACGGCGAACGGCGCAACGGTCATCGTAGCGCCGGGCGGCGGGTTCAGGTGGCTCTCGATGGGCAACGAAGGCTGGGAAGTGGCCGAGGCGCTCGCTGCGAAGGGCATCACCGCTTTTGTTCTCAAGTACCGCCTACACCCGACTCCCCCTTCGCTCGATGAGTTTGCGGATTGGATGCAAAACCGGGCATTTGCTCCGCCCAAGCCCGACGACAATACCCCGCCACGCCCGCCGCAAATGGATTTAACCAACCAATTGGCGGACGCCGAGGCCGCTTACGCCATGATTGTGAAAAGGGCCAAGGAATGGGGCGTGGACACGAGCAGGATAGGCATGATTGGCTTTTCGGCAGGAGCGGGCCTCACCATGCACTGCACCTTGAATTCCAAGACCATGAAACTGGCCTTCATTGGCCCCATCTATGGCGGCATGGGCCCGGTGGAGGTGCCAGCGAATGCCCCGCCCATGTTCAACGTCATCGCCACGGATGATTTTTTGTTCAAGGGGCAGTTCGGCGTCATTGATTCCTGGTACAAAGCAGGCAAACCCGTCGAGTTTCACCTTTACCAAAACGGCGGCCACGGCTTCGGCCTGGGCAATCCCAATCGGACCAGCAACCGTTGGTTCGATGCTTTTGTGCATTGGTTGGATGTAAATAGTTTCCTTGTGCCGAAATCTGGAAAGTGAGATAACAGACTAAAGACTTTCAAAATGAATAGACGAGAAATTCTCAAGTACACCGCCCTCGCCACCGGCGCAGCCGTGAGCGGGTCATTGGCGAGCATCATCCTCTCCGGTTGCGGGTCGGATGCGGCGGACAAGGCCGTGGCTGACGGCTTCCAAGCCAAGTTTTTTGCTGAAGGTGAAATGATGCAACTGCGTAGCCTCGTGGACGTGATTTTGCCGAAAACCGACAGCCCAAGCGCCTCGGAGGTCGGCGTCCATAAAATCATGGATTCGATGGTCGGGGAGGTTTACACGGTGGAGCGGCAGGCCGAGTTCCGCAAGGGCTATGCAGCACTGATGGAGTATTTGACCAATGCTGGTTTTTTTGACAAAAAAGCGGCGGAGCATGTGCAAATCCTCAAGACGCTTGGCGCTTCGACGGACGAAGCGACCAAGCCCATCCGAGACGCCTTCAAGGACATGAAACAACAAAGCATCGCCTACTACCTTTCCAACAAGGAAATCGGCACAAAATACCTCAACTACCTGCCCGTGCCGGGCAAATACGAAGCCTGTATTTCAGTGGAAGAAGCGGGCGGTAAAATGTGGGCTATTTAATTGTTGGATTGCTGTGATTGTTAAATTGTTAGGAAACCCAACAATTTAACAATCATAGCAATGAAGCAATGAACCAATTCAACAATCAACTCAATGAGTCAACCAATACAAAACGGCGCAAAATTCGATGCCATCGTCATCGGCTCCGGCATCAGCGGCGGCTTTGCTGCGATGGAACTTTGCAAAAAAGGCTACAAAACCCTCGTGCTGGAGCGGGGCCCCATGAAAAAGCACGGCGACTACCCCACGGCGGGCATGGACGACTGGGATTTCAAAAACCAGAACATGGTATCCGCCGAGGAACTTGCGCAGCACTACCACAAACAGAACCGGCTGCGCTGGTGGGTACGGGAAGACCACCTCGATTTCATCAACAAGGACTCCGATTACGACTACGATGAGGTCGAGCGTTTCGACTGGATTCGGGGGCACCACGTCGGCGGTCGCTCCATCATGTGGGGGCGGCACTGCTACCGCTGGAGCGATATTGACTTCGAGGCAAATGCCAAGGAGGGCTTCGGCGTGGACTGGCCCATCCGCTACAAGGACTTGGCGCCTTGGTACGATTATGTGGAGACTTTCGTGGGCGTTTCCGGCCAAAAAGAAGGGCTGAAACAGGTGCCCGATGGTAAATTTTTGCCGCCCTTCCCGCTCAACTGCGCCGAGCAGCACCTGCGGGAGTCCGTTGCAAAAAAATACCCCGGAAGGGTGGTTACGCCGGGCCGAACGGCCAACCTTTCGGAGTATAATCCAGATGTCCACAAAGGCACCCGTGGCCAATGCCAAAGCCGCAACCGTTGCGTTCGGGGCTGCCCGTTCGGGGCATATTTCAGCAGCCTATCGGCAACGCTGCCAGTGGCCGAGGAGACGGGCAACCTGAGCATCCGGCCAGACAGCATCGTGAGCGAAATCGTCTTCGATGCAAAACAGCGCAAGGCAACGGGCGTGCGCATCAAGGATGCCAATACGGGCGAGGAACAGGAGTTTTTTGCCCGCATCATCTTCTGCAACGCCAGTACCGTGGGCACCACGGCCATCCTGCTCAACAGCCGCTCGGAAGCATTCCCCGACGGCCTCGGCAATAGCAGTGGCGAACTCGGCCACAACCTCATGGACCACCACTACGAGATGGGCGCTGCGGGCGACCTGCCCGGTTTCGAGGACAAATATTACAAGGGGCGCAAGCCCGGCGGCTTCTACATTCCCCGCTTCCGCAATATTGATGAGGCCACCCGACGCAAGGACTACGTGCGGGGTTTCGGCTACCAGGGGCAGGCTTTTAGGGTCGCCAATGCACCAGAAGGATTGGTCGGTGAGGAACTGAAAAACGGCATTTTCAAGCCAGGGCCGTACCGCATCAGCATGTCCTGTTTTGGGGAAATACTGCCGTACCATGAGAACCGCATGTTCCTCAATTTCGATAAAAAGGACAAGCACGGGATGCCCACCATCACCTTTGACGCCAAGCTGCGGGAGAACGAACTAAAGCTGCGGGAAGATGGCGTCGCCTGCGCCATCGAGATGCTGGAAGCGGCTGGCTGCACCAACATCACCCACCGCAACGAACCAACCGCCGTGGGCGCCTGCATCCACGAAATGGGCACTGCCCGCATGGGCCACGACCCGAAGACCAGCGTTTTGAACAAGTGGAACCAATTGCACGAAGTGCCCAACGTCTTCGTCACCGATGGGGCCTGTATGACGAGTTCAGGAACGCAGAACCCCAGCATTACCTACATGGCGCTGACGGCGAGGGCGGTGGATTATGCGCATAAGCAGGTGAACGAAGGGAAATTGTAAGGATAGAATGTGTGGGAAAAATCTGGCTTTCCAAAAGCTTTTCCCACACATTGCTATTTGCCATAAACGGCCTTTATCAGTTTGGTGGCCTTGCTGATTTTGCCATCCACCCTCAAGTAGATGAAATAGGGCGCTGCCACCATTCCCGATGTATCCAATACGAACGAACCTCTTTGCGATACCAGCAAATTTTTCTGCAAGACCTGTCCCCAAACATTCACCACTTCTAAGCGCAGCTCCTCGAAGGGCGCTGCAACTTCGTAGTCAATGGTGACCAAATCGGCGCTTGGGTTGGGGTAAACCCGCATTTTTGAGAGGTCGTCTTCCGTTAGGAAAATGGAATCGTCGGCTCCTTCGAATACCCTGAAATTGTCAATGCCAGCCTCTACAACATTTGGGTTCTCTTCAGAATCGGTAGCTGTCAGGTAGAGCATCATTTGGTCGTGGACATCCATGATTTCGTTCAGGTCAAAAATGGTGCTGCCGGTCCATGTTTGCACGTTGGAGGTGTCGGTGGCGAGCTTTAGCAAGGTATGCAACTGGTCGCCAATCCCTATTTTTATGACCAATGAATCATCAGGGGTATTGTTCGACCAAACGTTGTACCACCAATAATCGAAACTCAGCATGGGGCGGATGTACCTGCTCCGAAGGTTCATTGGCGGAGAAACGAGGCGAGTGTAGCCCTTGTCAACTTGGTCGTCGTGGATTTTGATGCCCGTGTTGCCTGTCACGAAGGCACTGTTGCCGGCATCGGTGGGGGAGTCGGTGGCTGGGTTGAACTGTTGGTTGGATGCACGGGTGCCAAGTGGCTTGTCACGTACCCAAAGCCCATTCGAGGCGGTGCCGTCCACCTCCCATCCGAGGTCGTTGTTGAAGTCGTCTTCGTAGCCACGGGCCAACTTGTATATCGTTTCGTCGTTGGTGAACACCTTGAGGGTCGTTGCCAAATTGCGGTAGCCCCATTTCCCAATAAACACTTCATAATCGCCAGTCAGTACCCCATCTAGGTCAAAATGGCCGTTTTCATCTGTCAAGGTTTCATAGGTGAAATCCTCGTTCTGAAACTTGACTGCTGCTCCGGCGATTGGCTTTCCATCGAAATCGTCCAATACCGTTCCGCCCATGTCGTGGGGTGGAAGCGCCCCAAGCTGTGCGTTCAGGATGGTCACCTCTCCGGCGACTAATTCGGCTGGCAAAGTGATTTCAAAATAGCCCTTTGCCTTGAACCTGACCAAGAAGCTGCCGCTGGTTGCCTGCCCGGTTTTGTAGTCGCCCATGAAATTGGTCGTTGTGAAATTGGGGTCGTCGGAAATTATTTCGACCTCCGCTCCAGCTAAAGGTTGCCCTGTGATGCCGTCCGTTACCTTACCTTGCAAGTAAGCGACCCTTGGGTAGGTGGGTTTTAGGAGGTAAAGCCCGTTTTCAATATCTGATGCTGCAATAAGGCCGGAAGGGAAGTAAGGGTAGGCGCCCCAGCAGCCATGAAAGCCCTCCTCATAATCTGTGCTGGTATCGAAACTTTCCACCTCAATCAAGTTGTCGGGGCGTGTGGCGTCCACGACAACGCAGCCATCCGTGTAGTTGGAAATGACCACATAATTGCCTAGCACATGTGCATTATGCGGTATGACGCCCGTGCCGAGCGTTGCCTGCGGCCTGAATTCGTCCAACAATTTGATGTTGTTCGGGTCACTGACCTCGTACGCCGCAGTTGGGGCGTTGGCCCGCTCGTCGGTGGTGAACAAAACCGAGCCATCGGCATTGGCCCACACATTGTGACAAAACTCGAATGGAGTTGGTTGGGTCGCCAATGGGACAATGGACTGCTTGTCGGTCACATCGAAGATGCTGAAGGTTCCTTTGTAGATTTCTGCGGTGTAAAGCAGGTTGTTTTGGGTGAAACAATCATGTGCATAAACGGGCGCATTGTAGGCAACAAACTGCGGCGTGCCTGGCGTGCTGAACAAATCGAGTATGATAATGCCGCCACTGTTCTGGTCGCAGCCTGAAAGGTAGCAGTAGCCAAATTCGTCAATCCAAAGGTTGTGGCAAGTGTGGAGCGGCGTGGTTTGATTGGGGAGTACAGGCCGCCAGTTTTCCCAGGTTACCTCATTCGGAAGTTCGCTCAAGTCAATGACTAATAAGCCTTCATCAGTGCCTGGCTGGTCGGTAGTCACGTAGGCGAACTGGCCCCAAGTCTTGAGGTCACGCCAAGTGGAGTTGTCGCCGGGTATGAACTGGATTTCGACTGGGTTGGCGGGGTCGGCCAAGCTGACGATGGAGACACCGCTGCGCAAGCCTACCAAAGCGTACTCGGTACCATCAGGGGTGGAGTAGCCCCAGACATCATTGGCCAAGGAGGGGAATTCCAGGTGCCCAATCAGTTCAAGCTGTTTTTGGGAAAAAAGATTGGTTGCGAAGGCGATAAGGCAAATCCAAAGGAGGTTTCTTGCGACAAGTGTATTTGGTATTGGCATGAAATGGCAATTTAGATTTCATTGCAAAACTCTGAATAACCCTGCCAAAGTATGCTTTAACAAAGTCGAATTTTGGAAGTTCAACCGACATCTAACTTGAAATATGCCGCTTATGAATAGTTGAGTCCTTTTGTGTGCCGCTATTCTCTGGAATGGTTGTGACGGAAATTTTGCGAAGCAAAAAACCATTTTGCAGCCCCACAGGGAGTCATGCCTTGCAGCGAATCATATTATTATGGCGTAGGCACCAGCACATAGCCGCTTTGGGCCAATTCGCCGAAATCGTCAAAGTCCACCCAGAGGTAGCCATTGCTGCCCCACTCGGTCCCCCAGGAACTGAGTACCTCGAAGGCTTCCAACTCCAAATTGTAGCCAACCACCATGAAGGGCAACGAGATTAACTCCTCTTTCTCGCCGATGGACGACCAGAAGCGGGTATTGCTTACCTTTTCGAATGACTTGGGCACGTTCATCTCCACAATGACCGGATTGCCACGCATCAGGGCCTTCTGCACCTCAAAAACTTTTTGGGATTCCCGGTGGGTCTCCTTGAAAATCTGGAGGTAGTTCGCAATGCGGAAGCGGTCTTGGTTGCTGGTGGTGCTGGGTATTTTGGGCGAATCGTAGGGCATCACGTCAGCACTGACCGTACCTTCGGTCACGAGGAAGCGCAGGCCATTCTTTATGTCGGGTTTGCCTTCCTTCACGAGGCTGAGCGCCACAAAATCGGGGCTAAGGTTCACTTTGTAGTTTTTCCTGAAATTGGTGTAAAACTCCATGCAAGCCGATAGGATGTAGCTCGTGAGTGTGCCCCGTTCTCCTACCTTGCGGGGAGGCATCAGGTAGGTCTTTATGCTTTGCTCGCTCATCATGGCCTTGGCATTGCTGCCGAGGCCGGGCATGGTGACCATCAATTTGTCTATCATCTCTGGCGCACTGATGCCAATAGCAGCGCCTTTGATGGTGAAATCAGCCGCAGGGAGCGTGTCCCTTTGTGCCAACATTTTGATGGTGGAAAGAATGGTGAAAAGCCCAATTGCCAAAGACCGGATTTGCATCAAATAAAGATTTGTTTCAAAATGAAATGTCAGTCCAAAAACGTTGGACACTGGGCCAATTGTTTTATGGAAGGAAGAAAATATTGGATTGTTTGATTGCTACATTGTTTGATTGAAAGGGGTTGCCCTCCAGGAACAATTCAACAATTCAACAATTTAGCACTTCAACAATCCAACCATCCCATCATTTGCAAATCAGCGGCACCAGCTTTTCTACCATTTCAAGATAGACCGTGGCACGTACTTTTTTGAAGTCCTCACAGGCGTCGGACATACGGTCCATGTTCATGTAGGCTTGCCCTCGCAAGTAGAGGAAATTGGCGTTGTTTGGAAACAAACCGAGTGCTTCGGTCAGTTTTGCCACGCCTTCTTCGTGCTTGCCCTCGTTGTAAAGGGCACTGCCTTCGTCGGCCAGCTTTACGGCTTTGTCATGCTTGGCCACGGCTTGCGGGCATTTCCCAGCTGTAGGGCTGAATTTGACGGTCAGTTCGACGGACGAAGGTACTTGACGGCCCTTTCTGGTGGCTGGCTGCCATTGGCCCCAAGTGGCGGTCGCAGCCTTCACGGCTTCCCAACGGAACTCGTTGCCGAGGTTCCAATAGTCGCTGAGGTCGAGGACGAGCACGCTCCCATCTGGGCGGGCGAGTAGGGTCATGTCCATCGTGCCTATCAGGCAGCTGTCCTTGTATCGGTCTGGGTACTTCAGTTGCTTCGCAAAATACTGCTCTAAAGCCGCTTGACCAGCTTTGTAGGTAAGGGAGTCGTCCACCGTTATCCAAACCGAATCCCTGTCCACTATCACGAAATCGTCAGGTTCCGTGAGCTTGAATTTGATGGGCACGTTGACCTGGGTGCGCACGATTTTGCCCTTCATTTTGCCGGGTGCCCAAGCAAGTTTCACCTGTTTCAGGGCTTCGTTCATACCGGACGCCACCCGCAGGGCTTCTTCCCCGCAGCCTCCACCAATGTCCTTTACCACTTTGGGGTTGGAGATGGAGCCATCTTTTTCCACCACAAAGGTCAACGCCACCGTACCCTCTATGTTTTGGTCACGGGCCTGCATGGGGTAGCTGATGTTTTGGTTGAAAAAAAGCAGCAAAGCCCTTTGCGCACAAAGGTTTTTCACGTCAATTGTGGTGTCGAGCGACTCGCAGCCGGGGAATCGGGGTACTTCATCCACAATCTTGTAAATGGTGGTGTCAGTTTGGGCATTAAGCGTAAAGGCAAGCCAGAAAAGGCAAAAGCTCGTCAGAAGTTGTCTCATATTGTTTAACGATGAGTTTAGTTGATACAAGTTTCAGGTTTTCGTTTGCGATTTGCGGGGGAAGCTCCTACGAATAAGCAGGTGACAACCGAAGGCACAAAATCACGGGTTTAGAATGTTTCGGAAAACCAGGCTATGTCGGTGCTGGGCAAGGCACAAAAATACCATTCCTCCCCAAATTAGGGCAAAATGGTTGAAACAGGTATGGAAGTATTTGAAAACCAAAGATTTATGGAAACTGAAAAACCTGTGTAATTTGGCGCTCCATTGGTGATTTTAAAAATATCAAATGAAACTTCCTTCCATTCCCTACTTAGCCGGCGCCGTTATGGAGGTGCTGAAACGATTCCCTTTGGTCATGGTTGCTGCCATTGTAGGCACTATCACCATGATGGTCATGTTGGAAGCCGACTATAACCACAGTTCACAAGAGGCGCTTTCCAAACTGGCAGCTACCTGTTCACTTGCGCTTTCCAGTCTGCTTTGTGCGGCATTGGTGGCAGAGAAATGGAAATTGAAGATGCCCCTGCTTCTATTGCCCCACTTGGTAGCATTGGGCCTGGTTGTGCTGTACTATTTTTCCTTGCAGTCCGTGGAATTCGACAATGAGAACACTGCTGTCCGTTTTGTCGGATTAAACTTGGCTGCCCATCTCGGCGTGGCGTTCATTCCCTATTTGGACGGCTCTCCGGTCGAGGATTTTTGGGAATACAACAAGCAACTTTTCGGCAATTTTGTGGTAGGTGCGTTCTACAGTGGGGTCATTTTTGCCGGGCTTTCCATAGCTATATTGGCCGTAAACGAGCTTTTCAACCTTGACATTGATGAAGAAATATACGGCCACCTGTTCTTTGTCTTGGCTGGCCTATTCAACACAACTTATTTCTTGGCACATTTTCCGAAGCGGTTCGATTTTCGGGCAGAAGCCGAGGAAAGCCATGCCGTGGATGCGGTGGGCCATTACACGGTTCCGTTCAAAAACCTCACGAAATTCATACTCATCCCTATTGCTATCATCTATTTCCTGATACTTTATGCCTTCTCTTTCAAGATATTAGCCACCTGGGAACTGCCGCAGGGCTGGGTGGGCAAATTGGTTTTGGGATTTTCAGTGGCAGGTATTTTCACTTATCTGCTCAACTTCCTGCTCATTAACTATGATGATAGCCAGTTGGTAAGGGCCTACAGACGTTGGTTCTTTTTTGTGCTGCTGCCAATGGTGGCGCTGCTTTTCGTGGCCATTGGCCGTCGAATCGGCGACTATGGCGTTACGGAGGCACGCTACGTTGTTGCAACTTCCGGGGTTTGGCTGCTGCTCATGTCGCTGTATTTCATCATTTCCAAGAAAGACAATATCAAGTTCATTCCCATCAGCCTTGCTTTTTTCTCCTTGCTGACGGTGGTAGGCCCGTTCAGTGCATTCAGGGCTTCGGAGCGCAGCCAGTCGAGCAGGTTGATGGCTGTTTTGCAAAAAAACAACATGGTGAAGGATGGAAAGGTCGTAGCACCAGTTGATTCGCTTTCACAAAAAGATGCGGAGCAATTAAAGGGTGGCATTGATTACCTCGCCCGAAATGATGTTTTTGAAGATTTTGCTCCAATGTTCGGCCTTCCAAAGGACTCGGTGCCCGACTGGCAAGCGACCGAGACGCTACTTTCCCAGCTTGGCGTAAAAAGTTCAGTGATTAGTCCAGCCCAGTGCTACGTTACGTTCAAAGAACATAACCAACGGGAACTGGATGTGAGGGGCTACGAACTTGTTTATCAAGTATATAGTTCGGTCTGGAACCCTCCCAACGATA
>WBZM01000451.1_pt1 | contig 58782 bp, 58 predicted proteins | sample 5204271 | NCBI WGS metagenome assembly WBZM01 (sample SAMN12344346, study PRJNA552823) | activated sludge metagenome | biome: Activated sludge suspended growth; feature: Nitrification reactor; material: Wastewater; isolation source: activated sludge from nitrification reactor of wastewater... | reverse complement strand
GTGAGCTTCGTTTCGTTCATGTCGATCACCATGTCTCCGATGATCGATCCCGTTACCCCGCTTCAGACTCATTCCCCCTTGGAAATCCACTCCCTCGTTCAGACTCATACCATGTTGGAAAAGACTGATGCTGCGGAGAGAAAGTCCACATCCCTGAAAATAGGAATTTCCGAACTTATTCTCCCTGTCGGTGCCTCAGTTCCTTTGGGTATAGCTCCGTGTCTGCGTGGGCATGGCTTGGGTCATCCAGTCAGCATTCCTTCTGCGGATTTCAACTCACCTGAGGAGAGCGCCAATGAAATACATGATCAACTGGTTCGAACGCCCGCAGGGTTCTCCTGCCGAGTACGAGAATGCCCAGAAGCGGATTCTGGAACTTTTCACCCATTGGACGGCGCCGGACGATTTCAGGATCGAGATGTTCGTGGTGCGGGTCGGCGATTGGGGCGGGCATATGTTGGTGGACTGCGATGATCCGCTGACCGTTCACAAGGTCTGCTCGACCTTTCCGGCTTTTGTCTTCGAGGCTCGGCCCGTGGTTCCCGTCATGGATGCGGTCCGCGTCGAACTCGAAGCGATTGCCTGGCGAGATGGCCTGAAACCCAGGTGATTCGGCCAACAGCGGATCGCCAGCCCAGCGACCGGGCTCGCGGCGGGCTGCGGCTGGAAAAATGCACATCCTGGAATGGCGGCGCCTGACCATCATTCCTCAGTACATGCGCGAAAGGCCGCGCAGGCAGTTCAAAGTGGTCGCACAGGGCGTCCGCAACCGACAACGACTCGCCGAAGCGGCGGTCCGGCCACCCTGTGCTTTGCGGCAGATGTACGACGCCAAACAGGCGCTCGGACTTTTCCGCCACGGCCGGGGCGATCGAATGTTCCACGAAGGCGGGTCGGACTTCTCATACTTGCAAATGGCCGCCTGAACGCCCAAATCTCTCCGCGCAACACTTTCGTGCACAGCCCGCCGGCAACCATAGCGGTCCGATGACGGTCCTATGGTCATTCTGCGAAAAGCGAGGAAACCATGATTGCGTCCAATATTCTTGCTCTCGTCCTGGCAGGCGGTGAAGGCACCCGTCTCCACCCATTGACCCAGCATCGTTCCAAGCCGGCGGTGCCTTTCGGCGGCCGTTTTCGCATCGTCGACTTTGTGCTGTCGAACCTGGTCAACTCGAAGATCTTCTCCATCTACCTGCTGGTCCAGTACAAGTCGCAGTCGTTGATCGAGCACATCCGTCGTTCCTGGCTGCTGGCGCCGATTTTCCCCGAGCAGTTCATCGCGGTGGTTCCGCCGCAGATGCGCGAGGGGCCGGAATGGTTCCAGGGCACCGCCGATGCCGTCTATCAGAATCTGGGGCTGATCGAAAAGCGTTCTCCGGACCTCGTCGTGGTGTTCGGTGCCGACCACATCTATCGCATGGACGTGCGCCAGATGGTGAGTTTTCACTTGCACAGCCATGCCGACGTCAGTATCGCCGCGTTGCCGGTACCCATCGAAGGAGCCTCGGCGTTCGGCATCATCGACGCCGACCAGGACGGCAGCGTGCGCAACTTCTACGAGAAGCCGAGCGACCCGTCGCCGATGCCCGGTGATCCGGCGCGCGCCTTCGCGTCGATGGGAAACTACATCTTCACCACCGATGTGCTGATCAATGCCTTGCGGGAGGGGCACCGGCTGGGAGAGAAGGATTTTGGCAAGGATCTCCTGCCACGCCTGATTCAGACGAAAAGGGTGTTCGCCTACGACTTCTGCGGCAATCGCATCCCTGGAATCGGCGCCTCCGAGGAACAGGCCTACTGGCGCGACGTGGGAACCATCGATGCCTATTTTGCCGCCCACCAGGATCTCTTGGGTGCCGAGCCGAAGTTCGATCTGTTCAATCCCCGGTGGCGGATCGGTTCCAGCAACTATCAGGGGCCGTCGCCGAAATTCCTGCACGCCGAACTGGACAACAGCATCATCAGCGCCGGCGGGCTGATCAAGGGGGCTCACATCCGCAATTCGATCGTTCGCCGCGAAGTATTCATCGAGGAGGATGTCGAACTCGACGAGTGCGTCATCATGGACTACGCGGTGCTGCGCAAGGGAGCGAGGCTCCGGCGCACCATCGTCGACCGTTACAACACGATCGAAGCCGGTGATCGCATCGGCTACGACGCCGACGCCGACCGTCGCCGGTTCACCGTCACCGACTCGGGAATCGTGGTCGTTCCCAGAGGCCAGGCCATGGACCTCCGTGCGCAGGAGAGGACGTTGCACTACCTGTAGTGCCGCGATCCCGACTCGAAACTGAAACCAAGGTTGTCGACGAACTGCAGCGGGCGCGTCGTGCGCTGCACATCGCGGCGGCCGGTACGGCTTACGGCAATTCAGGCAAGCCCGGTGCGCGGCACGGCTTGCGCCAGCCCCTCAGGCAGCCTTGGCCGCCCTTGCCATCAGCAACGCCGATTCCAGGTTCTCCACCAGCGCATCGCAACCGCTGGCGCTTACGGCTTCGCCCTCGTTGTAGCCGTAGGGTACGCAATACACCGTGCAGCCCGCCGCGCGGGCCACGTCGATGTCATGGCGGGAGTCGCCGATGTGCAGGTTGGTATTGACCGCACGGCCCATCTGCGTGCAGGCATGGCGCAGGGGTTCAGGATGCGGCTTGCGGAACGGCGTGCTGTCGCCGGAGACGATGGCCGAGAAATAGTGCTTCAGCCCCATGCGCTCCAGCAGAGGCTCGGTGAACGCGGCTGGCTTGTTGGTCAGCACCGCCAGCGGCACGCCGGTCGCGCGCCAAGCCTCCAGCCCGGCCAGCACGCCGGCGAAAACGCGCGTTTCGTTGCCGTTGACCCCAGCATAGTGCCGCTTGAAGACCTCGACGGCCCGGGCAAGGAGCGCTTCATCCGGCGCCGCCCCGCGATCGAGGCAGCGTTGTACCAGAACGACGATGCCCCGACCGACGAAACTGCGGATCTCGTCTTCGCTGCGCAGCGGCAAACCCAGCTCGGCGAGCATGCGGTTGCTGGCCTCGGTTAGATCGGGCACGGTATCGAGTAGGGTACCGTCGAGGTCGAAGGTAACCGACTGGAAACGCATCAAACACTGGCCAGTTCGGCGCGCAGGGCGCCGATGATCGAGTTGTAGCGCTGGGGATCGCCATCCTTGCCGGCACCAAAAACGGCGGAGCCGGCGACAAAGGCATCGACGCCGGCGCGGGCGATGTCGGCGATGTTGGCCGTATTGACGCCACCGTCGATCTCGAGACGGATGCGGCGGCCGCTCCGCTGCTCGTAGGCGTCGAGCCGGGCGCGGGCGTCCCGCGCCTTGGCCAGAGTGCCGGGAATGAATTTCTGGCCGCCGAAGCCGGGGTTGACGCTCATCAGCAGGATCAGGTCGAGCTTGTCGAGGACGTAGTCCATGTGATCTAGCGGCGTCGCCGGGTTGAAGACGAGGCCGGCCTGGCAGCCGGCGTCGCGGATCAGCGACAGGCTGCGGTCGACATGTTCCGAGGCTTCCGGGTGGAAAGTGATGATATTCGCCCCGGCCCTGGCGAAGTCGGGGATGATGCGGTCGACCGGCCTTACCATCAGGTGCACGTCGATCGGCGCCGTGGTGCACGGACGGATCGCTTCGCAGACGAGCGGCCCGATGGTCAGGTTCGGCACATAGTGGTTGTCCATCACGTCGAAGTGGACCCAGTCGGCGCCGGCGCCGATGACATTGGACACTTCTTCGCCGAGCCTGGCGAAGTTGGCCGAGAGGATGCTCGGGGCGATGATGAATTCCGGTTTGGCGGCTTCCATCTCGTGATCGACTCCTCTCGGCGATTCCTCTCGACGACCCTTACTTGGCGACGTGCTGGACGAAGCGCAGCATGTTGCAGGTATAGCCGTACTCGTTGTCGTACCAGGCGACGACCTTGACGAAGGTCGGGTCGAGCGCGATGCCGGCGTCGGCATCGAAGATCGACGGCATGGCACAGCCGCGGAAATCGGTCGACACGACCTTTTCGCCGGTATAGCCGAGAACGCCCTTGAGCGGACCGGCAGCCGCTGCCTTCATGGCATTGCAGACCTCCTCGTAGGATGCCCCCTTGTCCAGTTCGACCGTGAGATCGACCACGGAAACATCCGAGGTCGGAACGCGGAACGCCATGCCCGTCAGCTTCTTGTTCAGTTCGGGCAGCACGACGCCCACAGCCTTGGCGGCGCCGGTGGAGGACGGGATGATGTTCTCCAGGATGCCACGGCCACCGCGCCAGTCCTTGCTCGAAGGGCCATCGACCGTCTTCTGCGTCGCCGTCGCGGCATGCACCGTCGTCATGAGGCCGCGCTTGATGCCGAAGTTGTCGTGCAGCACCTTGGCCACCGGGGCCAGACAGTTGGTCGTGCACGAGGCGGCGGAAACGACCGCTTCGCCGGCATACTTGAGATGATTGACACCGTAGACGAACATCGGCGTGCTGTCCTTGGAGGGTGCCGACTGGACGACCTTGCGGGCACCGGCCGCCAGGTGCTTTTCGCAGCTCTCGGTGGTCAGGAACAGCCCGGTGCAGTCGATGACCACATCGGCGCCGACTTCATTCCACTTCAGCTCGGCCGGATCCTTGACCGCACTGAGCCGGATCTTGCGGCCGCTGACCACCAGATTTCCACCGTCGACGGCGATCTCGCCGGGGAAATTGCCGTGCACCGAGTCGAACTTCAGCATGTAGGCCAGGTAATCCGGATCGAGAAGGTCATTGATGCCGACGACCTCGATTCCCGAGAATTCGGCTTCCTTTGCGACAGCGCGGAAAACCATGCGGCCGATGCGTCCAAAACCATTAATGCCAATGCGAAGTGCCATTTTCATCTCCATCTATCAGTTTGATCGGGTTGATCGGGTTGAGAGTTGCAGTTGGTGCCATTGTAACCCGCAATGGTGCGCAAAACAGCCTGTACGCAATCTTCCGTTGCGGGAAATACGCTCGTGGACCGCGGCCGGGGCGGATTCCTTGGGCCGGTCCAGGCCGGGAACCGCACCGTGGCGGCCCGCGCGTCGTGCCGGCCGCGGCCTTTGCGCGCGGTTCCGGTCGCTGACGTTCATTGCCGGTCGGGTTTTCCCGTGCACTCAGGCGCGGCGCTTGCGGTCCATCAGGCGCAAGACCATCGGCGTGAAGATCATCTGCATCGCCAGGCCCATCTTGCCGCCGGGAACGACCAGCGTGTTCGGGCGGGTCAGGATGGAGTCGTGCAACATGGTCAGCAGATACTGGAAGTCGATGCCCTTCGGATTGGCGAAGCGGATCACCACCATGCTCTCGTCGGCGGTCGGGATATCGCGCGCAATGAACGGGTTGGAGGTATCGACGATGGGCACGCGCTGGAAGTTGACGTGGGTGCGGGCGAACTGCGGGGTGATGTGGTTCATGTAGTCCGGCATCCGGCGCAGGATGGTTTCGACCACGGCCTCCTGCGAGTAGCCACGCGCCTTCTGGTCGCGATGCAGCTTCTGGATCCATTCCAGGTTGATGATCGGCACCACGCCGACGCACAGGTCAACCTGCTTGGCGACGTCGATCCTGTCATCCGCGTAGGCACCGTGCAGGCCCTCGTAGAACATCAGGTCGGTCCCGGCAGGAACATCCTGCCAGGGAGTGAAGGTACCCGGCTCCTGGCCGTAGGGCTCCGCTTCGCCGGCGTCATGCAGGTACTTGCGAACCTTGCCGCCGCCGCTGCGACCGTAGTCGATGAACAGTTGCTCCAGTTCGGCAAGCAGATTGGCTTCGGGACCGAAATGGCTGAAGTTGCGGTTGCCCTTCTCTTCCTGCACCTTCATCTCTTCGCGCATGCTCAGGCGGTCGTAGCGATGGAAGGAGTCACCCTCGACGATCTGGGCGTTCAGCTTCTCGCGACGAAAGATGTGCTGGAAGCTCTGCATCACGGTACTGGTGCCGGCGCCGGATGAGCCGGTAATGGCGATGATGGGATGTTTGACGGACATGGTGTTTTCCCCCGCGGGTTTGAATTTCGGTGGCGATTCGGTCGGGAACTATTCGCGGTACAGCGAACGCTCGGAAAAGAGCGGCGAGTCGTAGGGGCGGTCGGACCCGTTGTCGTAATCGCGGTGATAGCGCTCGACGCGCTCGACCTCGTTCTTCGACCCGAGAATGACGGGCACGCGCTGGTGCAGGCTGGTCGGCACGACGTCAAGAACGCGCCCGCGCCCGGTCGACGCCGCACCGCCCGCCTGCTCGATCAGCATGGCCATCGGGTTGGCTTCGTAGAGCAGGCGCAGGCGACCGGGCATCGGGGGATCCTTGCTGTCCTTCGGATACATGAAGATGCCGCCGCGCATCAGGATGCGATGCACCTCGGCGACCATCGAGGCGATCCAGCGCATGTTGAAATCCGCGCCGCGCACGCCCGTCTTGCCGGCCTTGCACTCGCTGACGTAGCGCTGGACCGGCGGCTCCCAGAAGCGCGAATTCGAGGTGTTGATGGCGTATTCACGGGTATCTTCCGGAATGCGGATGTCGGAATGGGTGAGAATGAAATTGCCGCTCTCGCGATCGAGCGTAAAAGCATGTGTGCCGGCACCCAGGGTCAGCACCATCATCGTCGACGGGCCATAGATGGCATAACCGGCCGCCAGTTGCTCGCTGCCGGGACGCAGGTAATCGCCGGGCTCGGCATCGCCTGCGGTCGACCGGGCGAATATCGAGAAAATGGTTCCCACCGAGACATTGACGTCGCTGTTCGATGATCCGTCGAGCGGGTCGAACACCAGCAGATAGCGGCCGCGCGGGTACTGTTCCGGTATGCGGTAAGCTTCTTCCATCTCCTCCGAGGCCATGCCGGCAAGCTGGCCGCCCCATTCGCAGTGATGAAGAATGGCCTCGTTGGTCAGGACGTCGAGTTTCTTCTGGACTTCGCCCTGCACGTTGGTGCTGTCGAGCGCGCCAAGATTCCCGGCGAGCGCGCCCTTGGCGACCATCGCCGAGATGGTCTTGACGGCAGCGGCAACGTCGATCAGCAGGGCGCCGAGTTCGCCATGCTGAGCCCGGGTCTGTTCGATAACGAATTTGGAAAGGGTCGTACGTCCGAATAGCATGTGGCCTCCCGTTATTTGTGCCTTACCGCGTCGAGACAAAAGATAAGTGATTTGTTAATTAAATAACATTCAGTTATTTTTAACAGCGAATTAAGCGATGCCTTATTAAACCCGCGTTTACTGCACGGTTCAGAAATCCTGACTGGAGAAATCCGGTCGCGCCGCCTATCTTTCCCAATATATGAACAGATTACACGCTCTGATCTTCGATGTTGATGGGACGCTGGCAGAAACCGAACGCGACGGGCACCGCCCGGCCTTCAATGCCGCCTTCGCCGAAGCCGGCCTCGACTGGAACTGGGATGAAGCGCTCTATGGTCGCCTGCTGGATGTCACCGGCGGCAAGGAGCGCATCAGCCATTTCGCTGCGCGCCACGCCCCCGACATCGCCGGCGATCCCGACTTCGCGGTTCTCGTCAGACAGTTGCATCTCGCCAAGACCGCCCACTACCTCCGCCTCGTCGACCAGGGCTGCCTGCCCTTGCGCCCCGGAATCGCCCGCCTGTTCGACGAAGCGCGCCAGGCCAGAATCCGGCTGGCGATCGCCACCACCACCTCCCCCGCCAATGTCGAGGCGCTGCTCACGGCCAGCCTGGGACCGGAAGCCGCGAGCTCGTTCGAAGTCATCGGCGCCGGCGACGTCGTCCCGGCAAAGAAGCCAGCCCCGGACATCTACCGCTGGGTACTCGACCGTCTCGGTCTGCCGGCTGCCGCCTGCCTTGCCATCGAGGATTCGGAAAACGGGCTGAAGGCAGCGTTGACCGCAGGCGTGCCGTGCCTGGTGACCGTCAGCGAATACACCGCGGGCCAGGATTTCACGGGCGCCGAGGAGGTGGTGAACGATCTTGGGAGAGCGTCATTGGCTGACCTTGTGGCGATCCATGGCCTGATCCGCATCCCGGCGGAGCACCCGTCGTTTCACAAAATGCCTGCCTTGGCCAGGCAGGCTGGTCATGAGAACCATTAACTTAAGTTTTCAATTAAGGCAGAAGTAACAATATTTGACTTTTGTTTATCTATCGCGCGCCTTAGGATTCGTCCCATCACAGGACAACCCACGAATCTGCCAGGAGACAAACGATGGATCAATCGAACCGCTACGCCGACCTCAGCCTCAACGAAGCCGACCTGATCGCCGGCGGGGGCCATATCCTGGTTGCCTACAAGATGAAGCCGAAGGCCGGCTACGGCTACCTCGAGGCCGCCGCCCACTTTGCCGCCGAGTCGTCGACCGGCACCAACGTCGAGGTGTGCACCACCGACGAGTTCACCAAGGGCGTCGATGCCCTGGTGTACCTGATCGACGAGGCCACCGAAGAGATGCGCATCGCCTTCCCGATCGACCTCTTCGACCGCAACGTCAGCGACGGCCGCATGATGCTGGTTTCCTTCCTGACGCTGACCATCGGCAACAACCAGGGCATGGGCGACATCGAGCACGCCAAGATGTACGACTTCTACATGCCGCGCCGCGCCATCGAGCTGTTCGACGGCCCGTCGAAGGACATTTCGGATCTCTGGCGCATTCTCGGTCGGCCGATCCACAACGGCGGCTACATTGCCGGCACCATCATCAAGCCCAAGCTCGGCCTGCGCCCCGAACCCTTCGCCGCCGCCGCCTACCAGTTCTGGCTGGGCGGCGACTTCATCAAGAACGACGAACCACAGGGCAACCAGGTTTTCGCGCCGATGAAGAAGGTGATGCCGCTGGTGTACGACGCGATGAAGCGGGCGATGGACGAGACCGGCGAGGCCAAGATCTTCTCGGCCAACATCACCGCCGACGACCATTACGAGATGCTCGCCCGCGGCGAGTACATCCTCGAAACCTTCGGCCCGGATGCCGACAAGGTGGCCTTCCTGGTCGATGGCTATGTCGGCGGCCCCGGCATGGTGACCACCGCCCGCCGCTGCTTTCCCAACCAGTACCTGCACTACCACCGCGCCGGCCACGGCGCCGTCACCTCGCCCTCGGCCAAGCGCGGCTACACCGCCTACGTGCTGGCCAAGATGTCGCGCCTGCAGGGGGCTTCGGGCATCCACGTCGGCACCATGGGCTACGGCAAGATGGAGGGCGACAAGGACGACCGCGCCATCGCCTACATCATCGAGCGCGACAGTTACACCGGCCCGGCCTACCACCAGGAGTGGTACGGCATGAAACCGACGACGCCGATCATCTCCGGCGGCATGAACGCCCTGCGCCTGCCCGGCTTCTTCGAGAACCTCGGCCACGGCAACGTCATCAACACCGCCGGTGGCGGTTCCTACGGCCACATCGACAGCCCGGCCGCCGGCGCCAAGTCGCTGCGTCAGGCCTACGAATGCTGGCAGGCCAAGGCCGACCCGATCGAGTGGGCCAAGGAGCACCAGGAATTCGCCCGCGCCTTCGTTTCCTTCCCCAAGGATGCCGACCAGATCTATCCGGGCTGGCGCGAGAAGCTGGGCGTCCACAAGTAGGAAGCGGCCACGGTCGACCCCGCTGCGGCGGGGATTTTTTCATCTGGACCCCGAGCGCGAGAAACCGCCATGCACAACACCGATGCCTACAAGGTTGGCCGCGAGCCCTTCTACCAGGAGCAGGGCAACGAAGCCGAACTCTATGCCGCCGCATACGCCGCCCGCCTGCCGGTCATGCTCAAGGGACCGACCGGCTGCGGCAAGTCCCGCTTCGTCGAATACATGGCCTGGAAACTCGGCAAGCCGCTGGTCAGCGTCGCCTGCAACGAGGACATGACGGCTGCCGACCTCGTCGGCCGCTTCCTGCTCGACGCCGGCGGCACGCGCTGGCAGGACGGACCGCTGACGCTGGCGGCGCGCATCGGCGCCATCTGCTATCTCGACGAGATCGTCGAGGCCCGCCAGGACACGCTGGTCGTCATCCACCCGCTGACCGACCACCGGCGCACCCTGCCGCTCGACAAGAAGGGAGAACTCGTCACGGCGCATCCGGATTTTCAGCTGGTCATTTCCTACAACCCCGGCTACCAGAGCCTGATGAAGGATCTCAAGCAGTCGACCAAGCAGCGCTTCACGGCCTTCCAGTTCGACTACCCGCCGGCCCAGCTGGAAGCCGGGATCGTCATGCAGGAAGCCGCGGTCGACAGCAAAATCGCGGCCAAACTGGTCGAGGTCGCCCATGCCGGGCGCCGCCTCAAGGGCCATGGCCTCGACGAAGGCATCTCGACGCGCCTGGTCGTCTATGCGGCGACACTGATCGGCCGCGGCGTCGCGCCGGTCGACGCGTGCCGGATGGCGATGGTGCGTCCGATCACCGACGATGCCGACATGATCGACACGCTGGATCACACCATCGGCGCCGTCTTCGGCTAGGCCGGCGATGGCCGTCCCCGGCATCCGCAGCGTCGCCGACGCCCGGCAACGCCTGATGGCCAACCCGGAGTCGCAGGCGGCCTGGTCCGTCCTCGACTGCGGCTTCGCAGCGGTCGCCGATGTTTTCGACGAATGCCATGCCGCCGCCAAACGGGTCATCGCCGGCGACGAACTGCCGGTGTTCCTCGATGCCGCGCGGGTCATCGGCAAGCTTGGCCGCGGCGCCGAGCCGCTGCTCGCCTTCCTCGAACACTGGCCGACCGTCGTCGCGGTCACCGGCCTCGCCCAGGCGCAGACCCTGCCGCCGGTGATGGACGCCATCCGCAGCCTGCAGCGGTCGCCCAACGGACCCGCCGTCACCCCGCTGCTGCAGACCCTGGGCAGCGTCGCCGAACGCCTGCGGACAGCCGAAGCGCTGCAGCACTACCTGGCGCTGGCCCTCGATCTGGCGGCGCGCACCTCCGGCTCGATCCACGGCCACCACGTCACCCAGCCCAGCCCCTCGCTGCCGGACTTCCTGCGTCAGGCGCCGCGCCTGCTCGGCGTCGTCGCGCTGGCCGGACTCAAGCGCTGGATCGACGACGGCATCCGCCTGACCGGCGACCACCCGGAAAAGCAGCGCGAGTATTTTTCGCTGGCGGCGCCGGAAAGCCGCGCCATTCTCCAGCGCGAACGCGAAGGCACGCTGTTCGCCGACGTCGAGCGCCGCCTGGCGTTGACGCTGCAGGCCCTATGGCAGGACGACAGCCTGCTCGTGCCTTACTCGACCGCCTTCGCCGACGCGCGGCTGCAACCCTACCTCGCGGCGGACGGCATGCGCCTGCCCGATGCGCTGGATGCACGCCGCGGCATCTCCGGGCTCGCCCGCTACCGCGCCATGCTCGCGCACCTGGCCGGACACCGGCGCTGGAGCCGACCGCTCGTCGCCGACAACTGGAGCCCGTTGCAGCGTATGGCGGTCGAGACCATCGAAGACGCCCGCATCGACGCGCTGCTGCTGCGGCGTTTCCCGGGCCTCGCGCCGACCCTGCTGGAGCTGCATCCGCGGCCGGCGGAGGATGCCTGCGACCCCGCCACGGTCAGCTGCCTGCGCCACCGCCTGACCTGCCTGTCGCGCGCCTGCCTCGATCCGGCGCACGGCTATGGCGATCCGCTGATCCTCGAATTCGCCGGTCGCTTCCATGAACTGCTGGCAGACGGCGAGGCCTCGACCAGGGCCGCCGCCGACTTGGCGCTCGCCTATGTCACCCGCAGCAGGCGCGCCAGCGACCAGTTCGCGACGGTGCATTTCGTCGACACCGAAATCGACTATCGCGACGACAACCGCCACCTATGGACTTTCATCGAGGCCGGCGACGAGGAGGAAGCTTTCGCACCGCCGCCCGCCCAGGCCAGCGAAGACGCGGTTGGCCTGCCGCCCCGCCACTACCCGGAGTGGGACTTCGTGACGCAGAATTACCGGCCGGACTGGACCGCAGTCTACGAGGCCCTGCACCCGGCCGGACAAGCTGCCGACATCGACGGCCTGCTCGCCAAGCACGCCATTCTCGCCCGCCGCCTGAAGCGCCTCCTCGACCTGCTCAAGCCGCAAGAGCGCGTGCGCATCCGCTACCAGGAAGACGGCAGCGAACTCGACCTCGATGTCGCCGTACGCGCGCTGGTCGACTTGAAGAGCGGCCACCTACCCGATCCGCGGATCAACGTCAGCCACCGCACCGACGGGCGCGACATCAGCGTGCTGCTGCTGATCGACCTGTCGCAATCGCTCAACGAAACGCTGCCCGGTGGCGGCCAGAGCATCCTCGCGACGGCCCGCGAAGCCGTCGCCCTGCTCGCCTGGGCGATCGACCAGCTGGGCGATGCCTGCGCCATCGCCGGCTTCCATTCCAACACCCGGCACGAGGTGCGCTATCACCACATCAAGGGTTTCTCGGAGGGCTGGGACGATGCCGTGAAGGCGCGGCTGGCGGCGGTCGAGGCCGGCTGGTCGACGCGCATGGGCGCGGCCATCCGTCATGCCGGACGCATGCTCGCGGCGCGCCGGACGGAAAAGCGCATCCTCTTGGTCCTGACCGACGGCGAACCGGCCGACATCGACGTCAATGACCCGCAGCACCTGATCGCCGACACGAAAAAGGCCGTCGAGGAGTTGTCGACCGCCGGCGTCACCACTTTCTGCCTCAGCCTCGACCCCAAGGCCGACGCCTACGTCGGCGACATCTTCGGTGCCCGCTGGCGGGTGCTCGACCGCATCGAGCGGTTGCCGGAGCAGCTCCCGATGGTGTACCTCAACCTGACGCGCTGACCCCGGATCCCGGTTTGACGCCCATCCCGGTGGTCTCTAGACTTAACCCCGAGATGAATTGCTCACGTACTTTCATCAGAAGAGCCTGATCATGAATTTCGTCCGCACGCTGACGCTGCGCCAGTTGCAGATCTTTGTCGTCGCCGCCCGGCAGCTCAGTTACGCCCGTGCCGCCGAGGAACTGCACCTGACGCCCCCGGCCGTTTCGATGCAGTTGAAGCAACTGGAAGACAACGTCGGTCTGCCGCTGTTCGAGCGCCTGGGGCGGGGCGTGGCGCTGACGGGAGCGGGCGAAATGCTGCTGCATCACGCCCTGCGCATCCTCGGCGAGATCAAGGATGCCGAAGCCAGCCTGCAGGGGTTGCTCGGCGCCGAGGTCGGCCAGTTGTCGGTGGGACTGGTGAGTACCGCGAAGTATTTCATGCCCCGCCTCCTCGCCCAATTTGCCCAGCAACATCCCGGCGTCGAGGTGCAGTTCCTGGTCGGAAACAGGGAATCGCTGCTCCAGAAGCTCCAGGACAATGCCATCGACCTCGCCGTGATGGGCCGCACCCCCGGCGAAATCGACGCCCACGCCGAACCAATGGCGAGCCATCCCTATGTCCTGATCGGCCCCGCCGACCACCCGTTGCGCGACGCCAGGCGCTTCGACCTGCACGAGTTGCGCAACGAGACCTTCCTGCTCCGCGAGGAGGGTTCGGGTTCGCGCCGGGTCGCCGAGGAGATGTTCAAGAACCACCTGTTCACCCCGCCCCGGACAATCAGCATGGGCAGCAACGAAACGATCAAGCAGGCCGTGATGGCCGGCATGGGCGTGAGCCTGATCTCCCTGCATACCCTCCCCCTCGAACTCAAGACAAGCGAGGTCAGCGTGCTTGACGCGATCGGCACGCCGATCGAGCGGACCTGGTACGTCGTGCATATGAACAGCAAGCGCCTGTTGCCGGCAGGCCAGAAATTCCGCAATTTCCTGCTTGACGAGGCAGCTCCCGGCCTGGAGGCGGAATTCGGCCGCTACCTGACAGCACGGGCGGCGGTCTGACCCGCGTTAAGCTACAATCCGCTGCGCTGGCGACAACGCCATCGCCACTGCGCGCCACCCTGGAACAAGCCCCCGTCCGATGATCGCCGACCTCGTAGAGCACCCGCTCCGCCAGCGCCTCAACAACGAATTCCATGCCCGCCCGCCAATTGCCTTGCTCGGGGCGACCCTTGTCTCGCACCTGGTCTTCAAGCATAGCGCCGCAGTCGTCGAGGCGGCGCGCGACAACCTGAAGCTGCTCACCCGGGCGCAGAACTGCAATTCGATCGAGAGCTCGGATTCGCACCTGATGCTGGATGCCGCCGGCTTTCGCATGCGCTGGGAACTGCACACCGAGTTTTCCAGCTACACATTCTTTCGCCCGCTGAAAGCCGGCGAGCCAGTCGATCGCGATGTCACCGCGTTCGCCGCGGTGCACCCCGACTGGCTGGCCGGCATTCCCGGCAAACTGATGGTGGCAACCCATGTCGAGTTGCGGTCGACCAGCGAAATCAGCCCGGAATCGGTGCTGGCCGGCTTGACCCCGAGCGGGCGGACGATGGTCGGTGCCAGGGTGGCTGACGGAGCGGCCTGGATTTTCACCGACTTCAAGATCGACAACGGCTTCTCACGCTTTCTCGTGCTCGATGAAAGGATGACGCAGCGCCAGTCCGGGCGCACTGTCCAGCGCCTGGTCGAGATCGAGACCTACCGCATGATGGCGCTGCTCGGCCTACCGGTGGCCAAGGAGGTCAGCCGCTGGCTGTACCGGGGTGAGAAGCAGCTCGCCGACCTGATGGACCAGATCGGTCGGGCGCAGACCACCGAGGATGAACGCAGGGCGCTGTCCGAGCTGTCGGGGCTGGCCGCCGAAGTCGAACACTCGATCGCGCGGACGACCTTCCGCTTCGGAGCTGCGCGTGCCTACCACGGGCTGGTCATGCAGCGCATCGAGGAATTGCGCGAATCGCGCATATCGGGCCTGCCGACCTTTCATGAATTCATGCAGCGCCGTCTCCTGCCGGCGATGAATACCTGCGTTGCGATCAGCCGCCGCCAGGAAGAACTCTCCGCCCGCGTCGCCCGCAACAGCCAGTTGCTGCGCACCCGCGTCGACATCGAACTCGAGCGCCAGAATCAGGAGCTGCTCGGCCAGATGAACAAGCGCGCGCACCTGCAGCTGCGCCTGCAGGAGACCGTCGAAGGCCTCTCGGTCGTCGTCCTGACCTACTACGGGTCGCAACTGGTCCAGTATCTTGCCAAGGGAACCAGGGATTTGCATCATTTGTCGACGGACGTCGTCACCGCCATTTCGATTCCGCTCATCGCCGGCTTGGTCTTCTGGGGCAGCCGCCGTCTGCGCCGGAAGCTCGCCGGCGAAGACGGCTTTGCGCGTTAACCTATAATCTTGGTAACTGCAGTTGACCGCTTGTATTCCCATGAGCAGCCCCCTGAACACTGACTCCTTTCCCTCCGCCAAGCATCACCTGATCGGTGAGTGCGCTACGCACCCGCTGCCACGACCGGTCGGGCGCGTTCAACTGCGGTTTCTAGGATAATTGCCGCTTCACTTTCGGGAACATCGCCGTGTCCGCACCTCTCTTCGAGTCATCCATCAGCAGCCTGCCATTGCTCTCGCGCGGCAAGGTCCGCGACATTTACGCGGTCGACGCCGACAAGTTGCTGATTGTCACCAGCGACCGCCTGTCGGCCTTCGATGTCGTCCTGCCCGACCCAATTCCACGCAAGGGCGAGGTGCTCACCGCCGTCGCCGATTTCTGGTTCGCCAGGCTTGCGCATATCGTGCCCAACCAGCTGACCGGGATCGATCCGGAGTCGGTCGTCGCCACGGACGAGCGCGAGCAGGTCCGCGGCCGTTCGGTGGTCGCCAGACGCCTGCTGCCGCTGCCGATCGAGGCGGTCGTGCGCGGCTACGTGATCGGCAGCGGCTGGAAGGACTACCAGGCGACCGGCGGCATCTGCGGCATTCCGCTGCCTTCCGGCCTCAAGATGGCGGCGCGGCTGCCCGCGCCGATCTTCACGCCGGCGACCAAGGCCGCAGTCGGCGACCACGACGAAAATGTCTCGTTCGAGCAGGCGCAGGCCAACTGCCAGGCCGCCCTCGCCGGCGCCCTCGCCGGCACCGGCAAGAACGGCGCCGGGTTGTGCGCGGAAGCCCGCGACGCCGCCATTCGCCTGTACGAGGAGGCTGCGGCCTATGCCGCGAGGCGCGGGATCATCATCGCCGACACCAAGTTCGAGTTCGGGATCGACGGCGCCGGCACGCTGCACCTGATCGACGAGGCGCTGACCCCGGACTCCTCGCGCTTCTGGCCGGCCGACCAGTACCAGGAGGGCAGCAATCCGCCGTCCTACGACAAGCAGTATGTCCGCGATTACCTGGAAACGCTGGACTGGGGCAAGAAGGCGCCCGGCCCGAAGCTGCCGGCCGAGGTCATCGCCAGGACCAGCGCCAAGTACCTCGAGGCATACGAGCGACTGACCGGCCGCAGCCTCTAGACCGTCGTCGCGAACCTGACCGGCCGGGCGCAGTCGAACGAAGGCAATCATTTTGGAGGGCGCATATTTGAATACCTCGCTTGAACCGGCCGGCCAGTCCGCCGCGACGCCGAATGTCCGCCGGATTCCGGCAGGCCGGATTGCAGCCTGGCTGCATGCCGGCTGGCGTGATGTCGTCGCCAATCCGATCCCCAGCCTGGCTTACGGACTGCTGTTCGGGATCGGCGGCGACCTCATCCTGCTTGCCAGCATCGGCCGCCCGCACCTGTTCACGGCGGCACTCTCCGGATTCTTTCTGCTGGCGCCGCTGCTCGCCGTCGGCCTTTATGAACTGAGCCGCCAGCATGCAGCGGGAACCCGCCCCACCTTCATCGATTCGCTCCGGGTCTTTCGCGGCAACAGCCGGTCGATCATGCTGTTCGGCCTGGCACTGGGAGCGATCGCACTGGTCTGGGAACGCGCCTCGGTGATCGGCTTCGGCTTGCTCGGCGGCACGCACGGGGTCAACGTCAGGCAGTTCATTTCCGAGGCCGTCGCCAACAGCGACAATACGGTCTTCCTGATTCTCTGGTTCGTCCTCGGCGGCCTGCTGGCCCTCGTGACCTATGCCTTCAGTATCGTCACGGTGCCACTGATGGTCGACCGCGACGCCGACTTCGTCACGGCGATTCTCGCCAGTCTCAATGCCTTTGCCGCCAACACCCTGACGTTGCTGATGTGGGGGGCAACCATCGTCGTGCTGACGCTGCTCGGATTTGCAACGCTGCTCTTCGGGCTGGTCGTCATCATGCCCGTTCTTGGCCATGCGTCCTGGCATGCCTATCGCGACCTCGTCGAATGATCCCGGCAGACAACCCCGCAGCTGGTGATGCCACCCGTTTTCCGCGCCTGAAGAAATGAACGCCTCCAATCCCCTTCTCGATTTCTCGGACCTGCCGCGCTTCGACCTCGTCCAACCCGAACACGTGAAACCGGCGGTCGAATCGCTGTTGACCGCAGGACGCGATCTGATCAGCCGCCTCACCGGCGAAGCGACGCCTGCCACCTGGAACGATTTTGCCGGGGCGCTGGCCGACGGACTCGAACCGCTCGGCCGCGCCTGGGGCATCGTCGGTCACCTGCATGCGGTCAACGACGTGCCGGCCTGGCGCGAGGCCTACAACGAAATGCTGCCGGAAGTGTCGCGCTTCTACGCCGAACTCGGCCAGAACCTGAAGCTGTTCGAAAAATACAAGGCGCTGCGCTCGAGTCCCGAGTACGCGACGCTGAGCGGCGAACAGAGAAAGGTGGTCGACAACGAGATTCGCGACTTCCGCCTGGGCGGCGCCGAACTGCCCGACGACCTGAAGCCGCGCTTCCAGGCGATCATGGAGGAACTGTCGCAACTCGCGGCAAAGTTCGCCGAGAACCTGCTCGACGCGACCAACGCCTTTGCCGAAGTCATCGGTGACCAGGCTCTGCTCGCCGGCCTGCCCGAAGACATCCGGCAGGCGGCCAGGGACGCCGCCGACAAGGCCGGCGTCGCCGGCTGGAAATTCACGCTGCACGCGCCGTCCTACGGCCCGGTGATGCAGTATGCGGATAATCGCGATTTGCGCGCCCGCATGTACCGCGCCTACGCCACCCGCGCCGCGGAGTTCGACGACGGGTCGAGCAAACCGGAATGGGACAACACGCCGGTCATGCGGCGCATTCTCGAGTTGCGTCAGGAAGACGCACAGATGCTCGGTTTCGCCAACTTCGCCGAAGTCTCGCTGGCCCCAAAGATGGCCGACACGCCGGCCCAGGTGCTAGCCTTCCTGCGCGAACTGGCGGCCAGGGCCAGGCCGTTCGCCGAAAGGGACATCGCCGAGCTGCGCGCATTCGCCAGCGATGAACTCGCGATCGCCGACTTCCAGCCGTGGGATGCCGCGTACGCTTCGGAAAAGTTGCTGCAGAAGCGCTATGCCTTCTCCGAGCAGGAGGTGAAGCAGTACTTCACCGAACCCAAGGTGCTGGCGGGCCTGTTCACGGTCATCGAAAGGCTCTTCAACATTTGTGTCAAGCCGGACACGGCGCCGGTCTGGCATGAGGATGTCCGCTTCTACCGTCTGGAAACCCCGGCCGGCGATCTGGTCGGCCAGTTCTACCTTGACCTCTACGCCCGCGAGACCAAGCGCGGCGGCGCCTGGATGGACGAGGCGCGCGCCCGGCGCCGCACTGGCGGCGGCATCCAGAAGCCGATCGCCTTCCTGAACTGCAATTTCGCGCGCCCGGTCGGCGGCAAGCCGGCCACCTTCACGCACGACGAAGTGATCACCCTGTTCCACGAAACCGGCCACGGCCTGCACCATCTGCTGACGCGCGGCGAGGAACTGGGCGTTTCGGGAATCCACGGCGTCGAGTGGGATGCCGTCGAACTGCCTTCGCAGTTCATGGAAAACTACTGCTGGGAATGGCAGGTGCTGCAGGGCATGACGGCCCATATCGACAGCGGCGCGCCGCTGCCGCGCGAACTGTTCGACAAGATGCTGGCGGCGAAGAATTTCCAGAGCGGCATGATGGCACTGCGCCAGATCGAGTTCTCGCTGTTCGACATGCTGCTGCATTCGGAATTCGACCCGAACGGGCCGTCGACCGCGATGGACCTGCTCGATGCCGTCCGCAGCGAAGTCGCCGTGCTCTTCCCGCCCGCGTGGCACCGTTTCCCGAACAGCTTCTCGCACATCTTCGCCGGCGGGTACGGCGCGGGCTACTTTAGCTACAAATGGGCGGAGGTGCTGTCGGCGGATGCCTATGCCGCCTTCGAGGAAGCCGGCGATCCGTTCGACCGCGGCGTGGGCAAGCGCTTCCTCGACGAGATCCTGGCAGTCGGCGGCTCGCGCCCGGCAATCGAGTCGTTCACGGCATTTCGCGGACGCGAGCCAAAGGTTGATGCATTGCTGCGTCATAGCGGTATGATTGCGGCGTAAGCACTTGCCAAGGGAGAAATAAAATGCGCTACCTGCTCGTACTGTGTCTGGCCCTGTCCAGCCTGGCCGTCTCCGCCGAAACCTACCGCTGGGTCGATCCGCAGGGCCGCACCGTCATCTCCGACTCACCGCCACCGGGACGCGCCCGCGACGTCACCAAGTCGGGCGACGGAGTGAGCATCGATAGCCTGCCCTACTCGGTTCGGGTGGCGGCCGAAAATTATCCGGTCACTCTTTACACCTCGGCCGACTGCACCAAGGAGTGCAAGGATGCGCGCGATCTCCTCAACAGCCGCGGCGTGCCCTTTGCCGAGCGGATGGTGCAGAAGCAGGAGGATGTGGACGAGCTGAAGCAACTGGTCGGCGACTACTTCGTGCCGGCGCTCAAGGTCGGCAAGCAAAGCTTCCGCGGCTTCGAAGCCGGAGCCTGGAACAACCTGCTCGATCTCGCCGGCTACCCGAAGACCGCGCCCTACGGCACTAAGCCGTCCGGCGGCCTGGCCAAGTGAAGATCGCCACCTGGAACGTCAATTCGCTCAAGGTCCGCCTGCCGCACCTGCTCGACTGGCTGGCCGGGCAGCAACCCGATGTCCTGTGCCTGCAGGAAACCAAGCTCGACGACGACAGTTTTCCGCGCGCCGAAATCGCGGCGGCGGGATATCACGCGGCATTTTCCGGGCAGAAGACCTACAACGGCGTCGCCCTGCTTGCCCGCGAGCCGCCCGGGGATGTGACTTGCGGCAACCCGCGCTTTCCCGACGAGCAGAAACGGCTGATTGCCGGAACCTTCGGCGATGTCCGCATCGTCTGCGCCTACATTCCGAATGGCCAGGCGGTCGGCAGTGACAAGTACGACTACAAGCTGCGCTGGCTCGACGCCCTGACCGGGTGGCTGGCGGATGAGCTTGCCGCGCACCCGAACCTGGCGCTGTGCGGCGATTACAACATCGCACCCGACGACCGCGACGTGCATGACCCGAATGCCTGGGCCGGCCAGATCCTCTGTTCGGAGCCCGAACGCGGCGCCTTCCAGCGTCTGCTCGGTCTCGGCCTCGAGGACAGTTTCCGCCTGTTCCCGCAACCCGAGAAGACCTTTTCGTGGTGGGACTACCGCATGCTGGGGTTCCAGAAGAACCTCGGCCTGCGCATCGACCATGTGCTGCTGTCAACGCCCCTGGCGCGGCGGTGCACGGCCGCCGGCATCGACCGCGCCCCGCGCAAGCGCGAGCGCCCTTCGGACCATGCCCCGGTCTGGGCCAGCGTTGCCTGAATCCATGCCCGACACGGTCGACCGGGAGAGTCTGCTGAATCTGTACCCCGCCCTCGCCGGCCTGCCGGACGAGCGACTCGGTGCGCTGCTGCGCCCGGCGGTGCTGGAACTCCCGGCCGGCAGCCAGGTTTTTGCCGAGCATCAGCCCTGCCAGGGGTTCCCGCTGCTGCTCGCAGGCAGCATCAAGGTCGTCAAGCAGTCGGCGAGCGGCCGCGAACTGATGCTGTACCGGGTCGCGCCCGGCGGCTCCTGCATCATCACGTCGAGTTGCCTGCTTGGGCGCAGCGACTACAACGCGCGCGGTATCGCCGAAACGCCGCTGCGACTGCGGCTGGTGCCGGCGCCGGCATTTGCGCAACTGATGCTCGACCACACGCCGTTTCGCGACTTCGTATTTCACCTCTTTGCCGAGCGCATCGCCGAACTGATGCAACTGGTCGAGGAGGTCGCCTTCACCCGCCTCGATCAGCGACTGGCCAGGCTGATCGTGGCCCAGGACCGGGCGGTTCTCAACGTCACCCATCAGCAACTGGCCGACGAGTTGGGCAGCGTCCGCGAAATCGTCAGCCGCCTCCTCAAGGGCTTCGCCGAACAGGGCCTGGTTGCGCTCGGCCGCGAGCAACTGACGGTTACCGACCGCGCCGGACTGCTGAAAGTTGCCGCTCTGTGACCCAGGTTACATACATGGCCCGCAGCCGTGCCTATATTGACCTTTGTAATCACTACCTGACGGAGAACCGGTCATGAAAATCAATGTTGGCGGAATCGACAAGATCCTGCGTATCGTCGTGGGTCTGGCGCTGGTTGCCTGGGCGCTGACGGGCGGCCCGGTGTGGGCCTGGGTTGGCGTCGTTCCCCTGGCAACCGGCGCCATCGGCTGGTGCCCGGCCTATAACCTGTTCGGCCTGAACACCTGCCCGACCCGGAAGTAGCCGCGCAGGCCGCTCCCCGGAAACCCGCCAGCGGCGGGTTTTTTCATGTCAGGTGGTTGGCAATGCGCACGTAATCGGCGACCGCGATGTCTTCGGCGCGCTTCGTCGGGGCGATGCCGAGTTCGCCAAACCCGGCATCGTCCAGGATCGTCTTGAGGGTATTGCGCAGCATTTTCCGGCGCTGCGAGAAGGCGGCCTGGACAACCATCGCCAGCTTGGCCGGGTCTTTCGCGTCGAGTTCGGAATTCGCCCTGGGAATCAGGCGGACGACTGCCGACTGCACCCTGGGCGGCGGGTCGAAGCTTTCCGGCGGCACGTCGATCAGCCACTCGATGTGGAAGCGGTACTGCAGCATCACCGAAATCCGGCTGAAATCGGAGTCGCCGGGGACGGCAACCATGCGCTCGACAACTTCCCTCTGCAGCATGAAGTGCATGTCGCGGACGCTGGCGACATACTCCGCCAGATGGAAGAGCAGCGGCGTCGAAATGTTGTAGGGGAGATTGCCGACCAGGCGCAGGTCCGGGCCAATGCTGGCGAAGTCGAAGGTCAGCGCATCGCCTTCGTGGATCGTCATGCGCTCCCGGGAATGCTGCCGCTTCAGGCGGGCAATCAGGTCGCGGTCGATCTCGACGACGTGCAGGTGATCGAGCAGCGCCAGCAGCGGTTCGCTGAGCGCTCCCAGTCCGGGCCCGATCTCGACCATGGTGTCGCCCCGCTGCGGGTTGATCGCCGCAACGATCGCAGAAATGATGCCTTGGTCGACCAGGAAATTCTGGCCAAAGCGCTTGCGGGCGACGTGCCCTTTCACCGGACCGGAGGCTCCCCGCGAGACATGCGCTCCGCCTCGGCCAGCGCCGCGAACAGACTGCCCGGATCGGCGTGGCCGGTTCCCGCCAGTGCCAGCGCGGTGCCGTGGTCGACCGAGGTGCGAATCACCGGCAATCCCAGCGTCACGTTGATGCCGTGGCCGAAGGTGGCGTACTTGAGCGCGGTCAGTCCCTGGTCGTGGTACATCGCCAGCACCGCGTCGCCCTGCGCCAGCACCGGTGGCGTGAACATCGTGTCGGCCGGATGCGGGCCGGAAAGCTGCAAGCCTTCGCCGCGCAGCTTGTCGAGCACCGGGATGATGACGTCGATTTCCTCGGAGCCGAGGTAGCCCCCCTCGCCGGCATGCGGGTTGAGGCCGGCGACCAGGATGCGCGGGCTCGCCAGCCCGTACTTGTCCCTGAGATCGGCGTCCAGAATGCGCAGCGAGCGCTCCAGGAGATCCTGTGTGATCGCCGCCGGCACTTCCTTCAGTGGCAGGTGAGTCGTCGCCAGCGCGACGCGCAGCGGGCCGTTCCCGGTGCTGCCGGCGAGCATCATGACGACGAGCGGCGTTCCCGTTCTCTCGGCCAGATATTCGGTATGGCCGGTGAAGTGAACCCCGGCCTCATTGACGACGCCCTTGTGCACCGGCGCCGTGACCATCGCCGCAAACTCGCCCGAACGGCAGCCGGCCAGCGCGCGGTCGAGCAGTGCCAGCACGTACTCCGCGTTCGCTGGGTCGAGCCTGCCGGCCACTGCCGGCCTGGCAACGGGAATGTGGAGAACGTCGAGACAGCTGCGGTCGACCGGGATTTCCGGGCAGAAATCACGCAGGGCGACCTTCAGGCCGATGGCTGCAGCACGCTCGCGCAGCAGGTCGCTGTCGCCGAGAATGACCGGTCGGGTATTTCCAGGATATTCCGTCAAGCGCAGGCACAGGTCCGGCCCGATTCCCGCCGGTTCGCCGCTGGTGACCGCGATGGGCGGCAGCATCATTTCTCGTCGAGGCGAACCTCGACGTAGGCGCGGTCGCGGATCTGGCGCAGCCAGTCCTGATAGGCGTCGTCGAGCTTACGCTCGCGCAATGCCTGGCGGGCGGCCGCCCGCTGGCGTTCCGCGGAAACGTCGCGCTGGCGACGCTCAAGAACCTGGATCAGGTGCATGCCGAAGGGACTCTGGACCACCGGGCTGAATTCCTTGACCTTCAGCGCATCCATCGCGGCCTCGAACTCCGGCACGGTGTCGCCCGGACCGACCCAGCCGAGGTCGCCGCCCTTGGCTGCCGAACCGTCCTGCGAATAAAGGCGCGCAAGTTCGGCGAAATCGCCGCCGTTGACCAGCCGCTCGCGCAGGTTCTCCATCTTGCGGCGTGCTTCTGTCTCCGACACGACTTCATTGACCTTGATCAGGATGTGGCGGGCGTGCGTCTGCTGAATCGACGCCGGGGCGCTGCCGCCCCGCTTGCCGAGCAGCTTGATGATGTGGAACCCGGCCGACGACCGCAACAGGTCGCTGACGTCCCCAGGCTTCATGCGCGCAGCCGTCTCCGCATAGATCTGCGGCAGGCGCTCCAGCGGACGCCAGCCCAGATTTCCTCCCTGTAGCGCATCGGGCGCATCGGAGAAGCTGGCGGTCAACTGGGCGAAGTTCTCGCCGGCTTTGGCTCTCTTGAGCGCCTGCTCGCCGCGCAGGCGCAGTTTTTGCAACTGTTCCGGACTCGCCGATTCCGGCGCCCGCAGCAGGATGTGGGCAAGCTGAACCTCTTCACCACCGCCGGCGCTGGCCTGATTGGCCAGGTACAAGTCGACCTCGCCGTCGGAAATGACGAGTTTGCTGTCCACCTCGCGCTCGCGCAAGCGGACCGTCAACAGTTCGTCCCGGATCTCCTCGCGGAAGCGCGCGTAGTTGACGCCGTCCTTTTCCAGTGCCAGCCTGAATTGCTGCGGCGTCATCCTGTTGCCTGCGGCGATGCGACCGATCGCCTGGTCGAGCTGAGCGTCATCCACCTTCAATCCGGTTTCACGGGCAAACTGCAACTGGATCCGGTCGATGATCATGCGCTCGAGCAACTGACGCTCGAGGACATCCGCTGGCGGCAACGGCGTGCCCTGCTTCTTGAGTTGCTTCACCGCCTCGTCGAGGCGCGCGCGCAAGTCGTAGGAGGTGATCACTTCATCGCCGATGACTGCGACGATCCGGTCGGCCTCGACCGGCTCGGCGGGCGCTGCGCTGGCCGGCAGTGTGAAGACGGCTGTCAGAAGCAGGCAAAGGGCGAGAAGGGTACGAAGCGAGTGGCGCATGGCGGTCATTGTGTCGTGAGCAGGCTGCTGGAAGTCAGTTCGTTGGACTTGCCGTAGCCGGGAATGGTGCGGCGCAGGAGGCTGACCGGATCCGTGCCAACGCTGGCGAAGTCGTTGAATTCGAGTTGCAGGAAGAGGACGTTGTTGGGCGAACCCGATATCGCCGCCAGGCGTTGAGCGACTATCCGGGTGGTCCAGCAACCGGCATTGTATTCGAGGCCGGCGATGGCCTCCAGCAACTGACCGCCCGGTGACGTGTTGGTGAGCGTCTGCTTGCCGAGGAACGACCAGTTGAAGCGGCCCACCGCATACAGGCGATTGGTCAGCGGCCACTGGCCGGCGATATCGACCTGGTCGACCTGCGCCAAATTGGTGGTGGTATTGCGTGTGTAGCGATAGCTGGCGCTGAGAACCTTGGCCAGCTCGGGCTGGAAACGGACCCCGACCGATACCCGGTCGGCCAGGCTGTCACGGAAATTGTAGTCCAAGGCAAAGTCGGCATAGGTCTTGGGCAGAACGAGTCCGCTGAAGGCCGCGAGAACATTGGAATAACCCTGCGGCTGGTTGCCGACCGGAACAACGGTCGACCCGAGCGGCGTGTAGTTCAGCGTCACCCGGCTCGGGCTGAAATAGTAACGCTGCCCGACCATGGCCTTGAAGCGCTCTGCCCCGGTGTTTCCGTCAAGATAGCGGGTGACCAGCGCCGCGGTGAGCTGATTGGCATCGTTGATGCGATCGAAGCCGCTGTAGCGGTTCTCGGAAAATATCTGGGCAAAGTTGAAGTCCGCCTGCGCCGTATCGAAAAGCGGAATCCCGGTCTGATCCTTGTAAGGAATGTTCACGTAATAGAGCCGCGGTTCCAGCGTCTGAATGAAAGCATTCCCCAACAGACTGGTTTCGCGCTCGAAGATCACGCTGGAGTCGACCGTGAAGATCGGGAGGACCCGGGAGACACTCGAATCCGCTCCTGCCACCTGATCGCTGAGCGAATAGCGGGTCGCGCTGACGCCGATCTTGGGAATGAAAGTGAACGCTGGATGGACGATCGGCAGCGAAAGCTGCGGATAAAGCACCAGGCGGTCGCCCTGCGGGCGCAGGTCGCTCAGCAGCCGGCCGGCATCGGGACGGCTAAAGCGCGTGTACTGGCCGATCAGGGCCAGATCGGTGCCCAGAACGTCGGGCTTGAAGCCGACGAGATTGACTTGCGGCTCCAGGAAGTACGGGGGCAACACCGGGTTCGTCGGATCGGTCTGCAGCGTCTGGTAGCGCAGCACCTGCGTGGTGGTCTGCAGCCACGGAACCGGCACATAGCTGAGCAGGAACTGCTGCGGCAACTGCACCTGCGAGGTCTGGAACAGGCGCGACGACGTGTCCTGCCAGTAGAAACTGTCCGACACGCGATTGTAGTTGACCACGGCGGAGGCACCTTGGCCGAGGTTCTGCTGGTGCTTGATCTGGTAAGCGTAGCGGTCGCGGTCGGCCTCCTGATCATGGGGCATGTACTCCGCCTTGTAGGCATTGGGATCTCCGGCGACACCGCTATTGAAATCCCAGTAGCGCACTTCGGCGCCCAGTTGCAGGCCACGCTTGCCCATGTAGCGCGGATAGAGCGTCGCGTCGTAATTCGGAGCGATGTTCCAGTAGTAGGGAACCGTCAGATCCAGACCGGTGCGCGACGAGGTTGACAGGGCCGGATGCATGAATCCCGACTGCCGCTGGTGATTCAGCGGAAAAGTTGCCACCGGCGAATAGAAGATCGGGACATCCTGGAACCACATCGTCGCATCCTTGGCCGTGCCTACATCACGGTCATAATCGAGATGCATTTCGGACGCGCGCACGTACCAGTCCCGATCTCCCGGCTTGCAGGTCGAGAAGGTGCTGTCGAAAAGGGTGATCTGGTTCTCGCCCTCGAACTCCGCCCGCTCGGCTGTGCCGCTGGCCAGTGACGGGCGGGTGGGCGGCGCCGTGGTCGGCAGCCCGTAATTGCCGGGAATGCTCAGCATCATCGGCGCGCTGGTGCTGACGGTATTCGAGCTGGCGTTGGTGACGACCGGCACCAGCTTTTGCTGGGACAGGACCCGGCTGCGAACCTGCTTGACGATCAGATAGTCGGCATCCTCGACAAAACCGACCTGTTCGGACATTTTCATGCGGACATGCGGCGCCGTGAACTCGGTTCCCTCCTGCAGCATGCGCACGTTGCCAGTCGCGTCGACTTCGTCGTCGAGCGGCCAGTAAATGATCTTGTCCCCGTAGAACAGCGAGCCCGCCTTGCGCAGCTCGACATCGCCCGTCGCCACGGCGACGTCATCGGTGCGCCCTTCTATGTCCTCGGCGATGATAAAGAGCGGATAGTCGTCGCTCTTCTTCGGGTCGAACGCATAGGGAATCCCGACCCCCGACATGACCGGCGTCTTCTTGCCGCCCAGCAGATTGAACCGGCGCTCGCCGCGCAGGCGGAGCGGAATATCTTCGCCAACCGCATCGCGGCCGCCAGGCGCCGCGTCACGGCTAGCCGGCGCAGCCTTCCGAACGGTGGCAGCAGCCAGTTTCACGCTGTCGGCGTCCTCGGCGGCATGGCCGGCCGGCACCGCGGCGAACATGCAGTACGCAAGGCAGGCAAACGGATGACGGACCGGATCAGGCATCGGGCAGGGGAATGGAGGAAGCGAAACGAAGTGCGCCGGGAGCGGCGGCGACCAAGTGTTAAAATTGGTAATTTTACAATGAACCGTCCGCCATCCTGATGTCGCGCGATCAACTTGTTACCGACTGGATTGCCAGTCGCTTCCCGGACCAGTCGGTCGAGATCACCCCGGCCTCCGCCGACGCCAGTTTCCGTCGCTACTTCCGCCTGACCTGGCCTGATGGCAGGACGCGCATCCTGATGGACGCGCCGCCGGAAAAGGAGGACTGCACACCCTTCATCCACATCGCCGGCCTGCTCGCCAAGGCTGGACTCGCCGCGCCGCGCATCCTCGACCAGGATCTCGCCAACGGCTTCCTGGTGCTCACCGATCTCGGCCGCATCGGCTACCTCGACGCGCTGAACGCCGACCGCAGCCTCGCCGACACGCTGATGCGCCCGGTCCTCGACGTCCTGGTCAAGTGGCAGCTGTCATCCAGGGCGAGCACCCTCCCTCCCTACGACGCGACCCTGCTGCGTCGCGAGCTCGATCTCTTCCCGGAATGGTTCGTCGGCCGCCACCTCGGCTATCTGCTGAGCGGCGACGAGAAAGTGATGCTCGACCGGACCTTCAGCTTCCTAATCAACTCGGCGCTCAACCAGCCCAAGGTCTTCGTGCATCGCGACTTCATGCCACGCAACCTGATGGTAGTCGAAAGCGAGGCTAGCCTGACGCCAGGCATCATCGACTTCCAGGACGCCGTCTACGGCCCGATCACCTACGACGTCGTCTCGCTGTTCCGCGATGCCTTCATCTCGTGGGAGGAGGATCAGGAGATCGACTGGGTCGTCCGCTACTGGGAAAAGGCCCGCGCCGCCGGCCTGCCGGTGCGCGCCGACTTCGGCGATTTCTGGCGCGACTACGAGTTGATGGGCCTGCAGCGCCACCTCAAGGTGCTCGGCATCTTCTGCCGCCTGAAATACCGCGACGGCAAGGACAAGTACAGCGAAGACCTGCCGCGCTTCATGAACTACGCGCGCAAGACCGCCGGCCGCTACGTCGCGCTGAAGCCGCTGCTCACGCTGCTCGACACCCTCGATGGCAAGAGTGTCGAGGTCGCCTACACGTTTTGATGAAAGCCTTCATTCTTGCCGCCGGGCGTGGCGAGCGCATGCGTCCGCTCACCGACCGCACGCCCAAGCCGCTGTTGCCGGTGGGCGGCAAGCCGCTCGTCGCCTGGCACCTGGAACGACTGGCTGCGGCCGGATTCACCGAGGTCGTCATCAACCACGCCCACCTTGGCGAGAAGATCGAGGCGGCCCTGGGCGACGGGTCGCAATGGGGTCTGAAGATCCGCTATTCGCCCGAGCCGCCGGGCGCGCTGGAAACCGCCGGCGGCATCGCCAACGCCCTGCCCCTGCTCGGCGACCAACCCTTCCTGCTGGTCAATGGCGACGTCTACTGCGACATCAACTTTGGCCATTTTTCCGGGTCGACCGCAAGCGCCCATCTGGTCATGGTCGCCAATCCGGCCCATAACGCCGCCGGCGACTTCAGCCTCGACGGTGAGCGCATCATTTTAGCCAGCAGCGAGGAAACGCTCACTTACGCCGGCATCGCCATTTTTTCGCCGTCGTTCTTTGCCGACGTGCCGCGCGGCTCGGTCATGAAGCTCTATCCGCTGCTCGCCGCCGCCATCGCTGCCGGCACGCTGACCGGCGAACGCTTCACCGGCCGCTGGGTCGACGTCGGTACGCCGCAGCGTCTTGCGCAACTGGATGCCGAATTGACCAAGCCATGACCCACGCCCACTTCCGCGCCCGCCGCAAGCGCCTGCTGAAAGCCGTCGGCGACGGCGTCGCCATCGTGCCGACTGCGCCCGAACTCATTCGCAACCGCGACGCCCACCACCCCTACCGCTTCGACAGCTATTTCTGGTACCTGACCGGCTTTCCCGAGCCGCAGGCGGTCGTCGTTCTGGTCGGCGGCCAGCGGCCGAAATCCATCCTCTTCTGCCGCGAGAAGCATGAGGAGCGCGAGATCTGGGACGGCTACCGCTATGGTCCGAAGGCGGCCAAGGCGGCTTTCGGCTTCGACGCCGCCTACCCGATCGACCAACTCGACAAGAAGCTGCCGGAATTCCTCGTCGACCGCGACACGCTGTGGCACGCGATCGGCCATGATGCCGAATGGGATGCCCGCATCGCCAGGGCGCTCAACGAAGTGCGCGCCCAGACCCGCACCGGCAAGCGGGCGCCACGTGCGATCCACGACCTGCACGCCGAGCTCGACGCCATGCGCCTGGTCAAGGACAGCACCGAAGCCGCCATCCAGCAGCGCGCCGCCGACATCGCCAGCGCCGGCCACGCCCGCGCCATGCGCGCCTGCCGCCCCGGCCTGGCCGAGTACGAACTCGAAGCCGAACTGACCTACGAATTCCGCCGCCGCGGCGCCGATGCTCACGCCTACACGCCCATCGTCGCCGGCGGCGCCAACGCCTGCGTGCTGCATTACGTCGAGAACAACAAGCTGCTCAACGACAACACGCTGGTGCTGATCGACGCCGGCTGCGAGGTCGAGGGCTACGCCGCCGACATCACCCGCACCTTCCCGGTCAATGGCCGCTTCAATGCACCGCAGAAGGACGTCTACGAAATCGTCCTCGCCGCGCAGACGGCAGCGATCACCGCCACCGCACCCGGCCGCCATTTCATGGAAGGCCACGACGCCGCGGTGCGCGTGCTGACCCGGGGGCTGATCGACCTCGAGCTGCTCGCTGGCGACCTCGACAACCTGATCGAGAAAGGCGACTACAAGCGCTTCTACATGCACCGCACCGGCCACTGGCTCGGCCTCGACGTTCACGACGCCGGCGAATACAAGGTCGGCGATGCATGGACGACGCTCCAGCCGGGCATGACGCTGACTGTCGAACCCGGCCTCTACATCCGCCCCGCCGACGACATCCCGCTGGCGCTGGCCGGCATCGGCATTCGCATCGAAGATGACGTGCGGGTCAGCGAGACCGGCTGCCACGTGTTCACGACGGCCCCGAAAACCATCGCCGAAATCGAGGAGGTCATGTGCCATGACTGAAGCAGCCGAGGAAAATGTCGACATCCTGATCGTCGGCGCCGGACCGGTCGGCATGACGCTCAACCTGGCGCTCGCCGCCGGTGGCCGGAAATCGCTCCTTGTCGACCGTCGTCCGCGCCAGGCGCAGCAGGGCGACCCGCGCGCCCTCGCCCTTTCGCACGGCGCCCGGCAACTGCTGGAACGGATCAGGGCGTGGCCGACGCGCGCCGCGACGCCGATCGAGACCATCCACGTCTCGCAGAAGGATGGCTTCGGCCGCACCGTCATCGACCGCGCCGACTACGACCTGCCGGCGCTCGGCTACGTGGTGCGCTACCGCGACCTCGCCGCCGAACTGGCCGCGCAACTCGCGGCCGACGCCTTGCTCGACGCGGTCGACATCGTCGACATCAGCCACGACGACGATCACGTCAGCGTCTCCGTGCGCCGGGAAGGCGCCTTGCGCACCATCCGCGCAAAGGTGCTGGTGCACGCCGAAGGCACCCCCGGCGACGACCCGGCGGTCACGGTCAGCGACTACGGCCAGCACGCGGTGATCGCCGAAATCACCCCGCAACCCGGCCACAACAGGCGCGCCTGGGAACGCTTCACGGCGGACGGCCCGCTCGCCCTGCTGCCGCTCGGCGACGAATACTCGGTCGTCTTCACCTTGCCGCCGGACAAGGCCGACGCCGTTCTGGCGCTCGACGACGCCGCCTTCACCGCCTCGTTGCAGGAGCAGTTCGGCATGCGCATGACATTCAGCAATCCCGGGCCGCGCAGCCGCTTCCCGCTCGCCCTGCGCATGCGCGAAACGCTGGTCAGGGGCAGCGAAGTGTGGATCGGCAACACCGCGCAGACGCTGCATCCGGTTTCCGGCCAGGGCTTCAACCTTGGCCTGCGTGACGCCTGGCAACTCGCGGAAATACTGCTCGACAAGGGCGTCGACCGCAGCAGCCTGGAAAGCTATGCCGCCATCCGCCGCCTCGACCGCTTCGGCAGCGCCTTGTTCACCGACCAGATCGTCCGCGCCTTCTCGAACGATTTCGGCCCGCTCAAGCTGGCCCGCGGCTTCGGCCTGCTCGCCCTCGACCTCTTCCCGCCGGCCCGCCATTTCGTCGCCAGGCGGATGATCTGGGGCGCCCGCGCCTGGCCGTGACGCCCGGTCGCCTGCGCGCCTGGTTCCTCGCCTGCCGCCCGAAGACACTGTCGGTCTCGCTGTCGCCGGTCGTGGTCGGGACCGCCATCGCCTTTCACGACAGCGGCCGCGTCGCCTGGTTGCCGCTGCTCGCCGCCGCGCTCGCCGCCGCCCTGATCCAGGTCGGCACCAACCTGTTCAACGACGTCGGCGATTTCCGCCGCGGCACCGACACGCCCGACCGCCTCGGCCCGAAGCGCGCCACCGCCGAGGGCTGGCTCGGCGCCGGCGTGGTCGAGGCCGGCGCCTGGCTGGCGTTCGTCCTCGCCTTTCTGTGCGGGATCTACCTGGTCGGGCACGGCGGCTGGCCGATCGTCGGCATCGGCCTCGCCTCGCTCGCCGCCGGCTGGGCCTACACCGGCGGCCCGGCGCCGATTGCCTACCGGCCGCTCGGCGAAGTGTTCGTCTTCATCTTCTTCGGCCTGGTCGCCGTCGGCGGCAGCTATTACCTGCAAACCTTGACCGTGACGCCGATGGCGCTGTTCACGGCGGCGCTGGTCGGCATTCACGCCGCCGCGGTCATCACCGTGAACAACTACCGCGACCGCGACGGCGACGCCCGCAACGGCAAAAAAACGCTGGCCGTCCTGCTCGGTCGGCCGGCGACCCATCGCTTCTACGCCGGCGAGATCCTGGCGCCCTACGCCCTGTTGCCGCTGCTCGCCGCCAGCCTCGGCTGGCTCGCCGCGCTGCCGCTGCTGTCGTTGCCGCTGGCTTTCAAGCTGCTCCGGCGCTTCCACCGCGAAGCACCCGGCCCGGTCTTCAACAGCATCCTCGCGGCCACCGCCGGCCTGCAACTCGTGTTCGCCCTGCTGCTCGCCGTCGCCTTCGCGATTTGACTGTTTTTTGGGCGCCGACTCGGGTAAACTCAGTAGCTTCCCTGCTTCGCCATGTCCTTTGCGCGCCCATGGATTTTCTCGGTTTTCAGCTTCGCAACAATCTGTTCGTCGCCCCCATGGCCGGCGTGACCGACCGCCCTTTCCGCCAGTTGTGCAGGAAGATGGGCGCCGGGCTGGCGGTGTCGGAAATGGTCACCTCGAACTCTCTGCTCTACGGCAGCACCAAGACGCTGCGCCGCGCAAACCATGAGGGCGAGGTCGCGCCGATCGCGGTCCAGATCGCCGGCGCCGATCCGAAGATGATGGCCGAAGCCGCCCGCCACAACGTCGCCAACGGCGCCCAGATCATCGACATCAACATGGGCTGTCCGGCGAAGAAGATCTGCAACGTGATGGCCGGCTCGGCGCTGATGCAGGATGAAACGCTGGTCGGACGCATCCTCGACGCCGTCGTCGGCGCCGTGCCCAACACCCCGGTGACGCTCAAATTCCGCACCGGCTGGAACATCGCCAACAGGAACGCGCCGACCGTCGCGCGCATCGCCGAGAACGCCGGCGTCCGCGCTGTCGCGATCCACGGCCGCACGCGCTGCCAGCAATACACCGGTGAGGCCGAGTACGACACCATTGCCTGCGTCAAGACGCTGGTGAAGATCCCCGTCATCGCCAACGGCGACATCGCGACGCCGGAAAAGGCCAAACACGTGCTGGATGTCACCGGCGCCGACGGCATCATGATCGGTCGCGCCGCCCAGGGTCGCCCCTGGCTGTTCCGCGAGATCGAGCACTATCTGAAGACCGGCGAGCACCTGCCGCCGGCCGAGGTCAGGGAGATCCACAGCATCCTGCTGGCGCATCTCGACGGCCTCTACGCATTCTACGGCCCGGATACGGGGTTCAAGGTCGCCCGCAAGCACATCTCCTGGTACACCAGGGGGCTGGTCGGGTCTGCGGCCTTCCGCAGGGAAATGAACGTCCTGCCCAGCATCGACCAACAGATGCAGGCGGTGAACGACTTCTTCTTCCGCCTGGCGGAAGAGCACAATTTCTTGAAGTACGCAGAGGAGGCGTTGGCAGCATGAGCCAACATGACTTGGGGAAATGTGTCACGGATTCGCTGGAGCAGTACTTCCGTGACCTCGACGGCGAGAGACCCGCCGCGATCTATGACATGGTTCTGAAGAGCGTCGAAAGACCGATGCTCGAGGTCGTCCTCGCCAAGGCCGGCGGCAACCAGACCCTGGCAGCTGAAATGCTGGGCATCAATCGCAACACGCTGCGCAAGAAACTCACCGAACATCAACTTCTGTAATTCGCCATGACCATCAAGCAAGCACTGATTTCCGTTTCCGACAAGACGGGTGTTCTCGAATTCGCCCAGGGCCTCGCAGCCCAGGGTGTCAAATTGCTGTCCACCGGCGGTACTGCCAAGATGCTGCGCGACGCCGGGTTGACCGTGACCGAAATCGGCGACTACACCGGTTTTCCGGAAATGCTCGACGGCCGCGTCAAGACCCTGCATCCGAGGGTGCACGGTGGCATCCTGGCCCGCCGCGACCTGCCGGAACATCTGGCGACCATCGAACAACACGGCATCCCCACCATCGATCTGGTTTGCGTGAACCTCTACCCCTTCGCCGCCACCATCGCCAAGGCCGGCGTGACGCTCGAAGACGCCATCGAGAACATCGACATCGGCGGCCCGGCCATGGTCCGCTCCTCGGCCAAGAACTACGCCGGCGTCGCCATCGTCACCGATCCGGGCGACTACCAGCCGCTGCTCGACGAAATGAAGGCCAACGGCGGCGCCCTGCAACTGGCCACCCGCTTCAACCTGGCCAAGAAAGCTTTCACGCACACTGCCCGTTACGACAGCATGATCGCCAACTGGCTGACTGGCCTCGACGGAGGCGCTGAAGCCAAGCCGGAAGCCGCCGCTCCGATTCCGGCCATCTTCCCGGCCAAGCTGCAACTGGCTTTCGACCGCACCGAAATCCTGCGCTACGGCGAGAACTCGCACCAGTCCGCCGCCTTCTACCGCGACACCGTTGCGCTGTTGGGCAGCATCGCTGCCTACACCCAGCTGCAGGGCAAGGAACTGTCTTACAACAACATCGCCGACTCCGATGCCGCCTGGGAATGCGTCAAGGCCTTCGACGCCCCGGCCTGCGTCATCATCAAGCACGCCAACCCGTGCGGCGTGGCCATCGACGGCACGCTGCTTTCTGCCTACGAAAAGGCCTTCAAGACCGATTCGACCTCGGCCTTCGGCGGCATCATCGCCTTCAACGGCGAAGTCGGCATCGACGTGGTTGAAGCGATGAACGCGCGCAAGCACTTCGTCGAAGTGCTCATCGCCCCGTCCTTCACCGCCGAAGCCAGGGCCGCGCTGGCCGGCAAGACCAACCTGCGCGTGCTGGTCGTGCCGCTCGGTCGTGAGCTGAACAAGCTCGAACTGAAGCGCGTCGGCGGGGGCCTGCTGGTGCAGACGCCCGACGACTTCACCGCGCAAGCCAGCGGGCTCAAGGTCGTCACCAAGGTGCAGCCGACCGCCCGACAGATCGAGGATCTGCTCTTCGCCGAACGGGTCGCAAAGTTCGTCAAGTCCAACGCCATCGTCTTCTGCGGCGGCGGCATGACTCTGGGCGTCGGCGCCGGCCAGATGAGCCGCGTCGATTCGACCAAAATCGCCGGCATGAAGGCGCACAATGCCGGCCTGGACCTGAAGGGCTCGGTCGTTGCCTCCGACGCCTTCTTCCCCTTCCGTGACGGCCTCGACGTGCTGGCCGAAGCCGGAGCGACCGCCGTCATCCAGCCGGGCGGTTCGATGCGCGACGACGAAGTCATCGCCGCCGCCGACGAGCACGGCATCGCGATGGTCTTCACCGGCGCCCGCCACTTCCGGCACTGATCGATGAAAAAGCTGATTGTCCTGTTGATCCTTGCCACTGTAGGATGGCAGGTTTTTGGCAGTTATCGGCATAGTTTTCCGCAAATCCATCTTTTTAGTGATCATGCAGTGGAACGCTCCTCCCAACCGGGGGCAACCCGTCCTCACGGCAACGTCTATACAGACATCCGCTTACCGGAAGGCCGGTCCCAACAGGTGGTGGCATCTGGACCAGTTGCGCCATTGGCGCTTGGGAGCCACCGCTGCGACGGCCGAATCTATTGCTCGCAGATGAAGTCATGCGAGGAGGCCACCTGGTTTCTCAGGAACTGTCCCGGCACGAAAATGGACGGTAACAACGATGGGATCCCCTGCGAGAGACAATGGTGCAAATGAAGTCAAAAAGAGAATCATTTCCGATGAAACTTCTGGTCATCGGTTCTGGCGGCCGTGAGCACGCGATGGCCTGGCGCCTAGCGCAGAACCCCGGGCTGCAGAAGGTTTATGTCGCCCCCGGCAATGCCGGCACGGCACGCGAGCGCAGGCTGACGAACGTCAATCTCAGCGACCCCGTCGCCCTCGCCTGCTTCGCCGAAAGGGAAGGGGTCCACCTTACCGTCGTCGGCCCGGAAGCACCGCTGGCGGCGGGTGTGGTCGATGTCTTCCGCGCCCGCGGCCTGAAGATTTTCGGCCCAACCAAGGAAGCCGCGCAGCTCGAATCGTCGAAGGATTTCGCCAAGCGCTTCATGGCCCGCCACGCCATCCCGACCGCGGAATTCGCAACTTTCTCCGAGTCGACCGCGGCACACGCCTACGTCGACCAGAAGGGCGCCCCCATCGTCATCAAGGCCGACGGTCTGGCCGCCGGCAAGGGCGTCGTCGTCGCCCTGACGCTGCAAGAAGCGCACGCCGCCGTTGACGACATGCTGTCCGGCAACAAACTCGGCGATGCCGGCGCCCGTGTCGTCATCGAGGAATATCTCGACGGCGAGGAAGCCAGCTTCATCGTCATGGTCGACGGCAAGAACGTGCTGGCGATGGCTTCCAGCCAGGACCACAAGCGCATTTTCGACGGCGACCAGGGCCCGAACACCGGCGGCATGGGCGCCTATTCCCCCGCTCCCTGTGTGACGCCGGAAGTGCATGCCAAGGCGATGCGCGAGATCATCCTGCCTACCGTGCGCGGCATGGCCGCCGACGGCATCCCGTTCACCGGCTTCCTCTACGCCGGACTGATGATTGGCAACGATGGCTCGGTCAAGACGCTGGAGTTCAACTGCCGCATGGGCGACCCGGAAACCCAGCCGATCCTGATGCGTCTGCGCTCCGATTTCGTCGAACTGCTCGAACACGGCATCGCCGGCACGCTCAACCAGGTCGAGGCCAAATGGGACCGCCGCGTCGCCCTTGGCGTCGTGCTGGCGGCGGCCAACTACCCGGACACTCCACGCAAGGGCGACGTCATCTCCGGACTGCCCAAGGGCAACAGCTTCGGCGAGGACGCCCACGTCTTCCACGCCGGCACGGCCGAGAAGGATGGCGAGGTGGTCACCGCCGGCGGTCGTGTGCTGTGCGTCACCGCCCTCGGCGAGAACACCAGACTGGCCCAGAAGCGGGCATATCAAGTGCTGACCCAGATCAACTGGGACGGGATGCAGTTCCGCAAGGACATCGGCTACCGCGCGATCAGTCGCTAGCGAGTTGGACTTGCCTGAACTGCCGGGTTCCGCCTTGAAGGCGTCTTACTTTCTTTTGCTTCGTCAAAAGAAAGTAAGCAAAGAAAGGGCGACCCCTGAGTCGGCGCCGGCTGCGCCGGTTCCTTCCGCTACTCGTCGTGCCGGGCGGCTCGCATGAACTCGCCTGCGGCTCAAACAATGCGAGCCGAAATCCCCCGGCCCGCCTGCGTTGTCCAGCGCCTCTCAAGGGGCCCGGAATACCGGCCCGCGCTGAAACGCAGTCGGGATAGTGTTGATTTTTGCCCTTCCTTGGCGGTCGACCGCAACAGCCCATCTTCCCGGTCACCGGGCGAGCCGAGACGCCTTTCGGACCCCTTGGGAGGTGCCGAGCACCGCAGGGTTGTTGGGGGCAGTCGGCTGGCGTTGTCCGAGCCGAAGGCGAGTTTAGCCAGCCGCCCAACAACCCGAGTAGCGCAGGGAACCCGGCGTAGCCGGGCACCGACCCAGGGGTGGCCTTCTTTTTTGGCTACTTTTTCTTGGCCAAACAAGAAAAAGTACGCCCGCCGCCAAGGCGGAACCCAGCGCACCCGAAAGCACGCCCGCGCGTCAGGCGCGGAACACCACCCCACCTCTTCATCCCCAATCGAACCCACCCCGCCATGGACACCCGACAGCTAAGAACCTATTTCACCGCCCTGCAGAGCCGCATCGTCGGGGAACTCGAAGCCTTCGACGGCCAGCCCTTCCGCACCGACACCTGGGAGCGCCCGGAAGGCGGCGGCGGCATTTCGCGGCTGATCGAGGAAGGCGATTTCTTCGAGCGCGGCGGCGTCAATTTCTCGCATGTCACCGGCAAGTCGCTGCCCGCCTCGGCGACCGCAGTGCGTCCTCAACTGGCCGGGCGCGCGTGGGAGGCGATGGGCGTCTCGCTGGTCCTCCATCCGCGCAACCCCTACTGCCCGACAGCGCACATGAACGTCCGCTGCTTCGTCGCCGGCAAGGAAGGCGAGGACGATGTCTGGTGGTTCGGCGGCGGCATGGACATGACCCCCTACTACGGTCAACGCGAGGACGTGATCCATTTTCACCGCACCTGCCGCGACGCGCTGGCGCCGTTCGGCGCCGAGGTCCATGCGAAATACAAGAAATGGTGCGACGAGTACTTCTTCCTCAAGCACCGCAACGAGCCGCGCGGCGTCGGCGGCGTCTTCTTCGACGACCTCAACGAAGGCGGTTTCGAGCGCTGCTTCGCCCTGACGCAGGCGGTCGGCAACGCCTTCGCCCACGCCTATCTGCCGGTGCTGGCGAGGCGCCGCGACACCCCCTGGGGCGAGCGCGAGCGCGATTTCCAGGCCTACCGCCGCGGCCGTTACGTCGAATTCAACCTGGTCTGGGACCGCGGCACGCTGTTCGGCCTGCAATCGGGCGGGCGCACCGAGTCGATCCTGATGTCGCTGCCGCCGATCGTCAAATGGCGCTACGACTGGAAGCCCGCGGCCGGTACTCCGGAAGCCGAACTCTACGAGGTCTTCCTGCAACCGACCGACTGGGCCTGAGCGTCCCCGCCGGCGGAAATCCTCAGCGTGCCTCGAGCCCTACCGCCGCCCGGAAATGGCGGTTGGCCTCGTCGCCGCGTTCGAGCTTGTCGCAGAGTTCGGCAAGCGTGAGGTGCGCGTCGCGCGTTTCCTCGGTCGCCAGCGACGCTTCGATATAGCTCTGCGCCTTGCCCCACAGACGCTGATTCATGCACATGCGCCCGAGCGCCAGCAGCAGTGCCGCTTCGCCGGGATACTGGCGCAGCCAGTCTTCGGCCCTGGCGATGCGCGCAGTCAGTCCCGGCCCCGTCAGGCCGCCATAGAGGGTCACCAGTTCGGGCTGCCAGCCCGCCTCGGAATACCCGTCGAGCGCGCTTTCGATGAGTTTCTGCGCCACCGGCAGCGCGTCGGCTTCGACCAGCGCCCTGGCGCCGGCCAGCATCAGACGGCGCCCATAGTCGACGGCCGGGATGCCCCGCAGGTAATCCTGAAGCTGCCCGGCATCGGCACGGTGCCGGCGGATGTTCTCGAGATGGGCGAGGGTCTTGATCTCGCGCGCCACCTCGGGCGGCAGCGCATCACGTTTCTCGAGCTGGCGTGCCAGCTTGAGGACGCCGTCCCAGTCGCCGGTTCCCTGGCGCGCCCGCAATTCGAGGCGCAGCGCGGCGATGTGGCGGCCCTGCTTGCCCTGGAACCGGCCGAGCACGGCCAGCGCCTCGTCGAAGCGGCGCAATTCGTTCATCATCTCGGCTTCCAGCATCAGCGCCGCCGCTTCATTGTGCGGATCGTCGGCCACTGCCCGCCGCATCCACTCCTGCTGCTTTTCCGGCTCGCGCATGCGTTGCGCGGCACGCGCCGCGACCAGCGCCGCGACGCCGCGGAAAGTGCCGGCCACGTAAGCTTCGCCGGCCTTCTTCAGCGCCTGCCCGAAACGTCCCTCGAAAAGCAGCCGCACGGCGTCCTGGAAGACCAGACCGGCACGCTCGCGCTGGCGCCGCTGGCGATACTCCTTCGCCCGCCTCGGCAACCCGAAGGTCAGCGCGAGCGTCCGCAGCGCCACATGGAGGACCAGAAAGAAGGCGGCCAGCGTCACAAGGAACAAATTCAGGCTGACCTCGGCACGATACGGAGGCAGGACGATCAGGACGTAGCCATCGTTGACCCGCGCGCCGAGGGCGACGGCAACCGCCAGCCCGAACAGGACAAGAAGCCAGAACAGGCCCTTCACTTCCTGTCCTTGCCGTTGCGCAGGACGCGCAGCGCCGCCTGGGTTTCATCCAGGGTCGGCAAGGCGATGACGATCTCGGTCGCCAGCAGTTGGCGCAACGTCGCCTGCGCCGCCTGGACGCCCTTTTCGCGGCCATCGAAGAGGCGCCCGAGCATTTCCAGCGCCGCCTTGAGTTCGCCGCGGAAAGTCACCTGATCACGGGAAAGCAGCGCCAGGCGCGCATTGAGCAGGCGCAGCTTGAGGTTCTCGCGCAGGAAGAAACTCTGTCCCGGCGCCAGCAGCACCGCCTCCTCGCGATCGAAGCGCTGGATGCGGACGAGACCCTTCAGTTCCTGCCAGATTTCGTTCCCGGTGCGTTTCCACCAGGGCAACTGCACTGCCTCGGCCGGCTTTTCGCGGGCTTCCTGCGGCCTGACGTCCATCGCCAGCGGCAACTTGTCGATGCTCAGCAGCACCTGCTCCAGCCGCCCATTGTTCGCCGCCAGATCGACTGCAGGGAGCGCCGCCAGGCGTTGCAGATCGGCGGCCAGCGCCTTGCGCAAGGGCAGCAACTGCGGACGATCGACGCGGGCGAGACGGGCCTCCGCCGCGCGCAGGGCGAGGATGGCCGCCGGAACGTTGGCCGCCAGCTGCAATTGCTGTCCGGCCAGCGCGATCGCCTGTTCGGCTTCGAGCACGCCGGATTCGTCACGGCTGCGCGCAAGGTCCTGGTAGACCGCCTGCAGCGACTCGGACTGCGCCTGGAATTCGGCCAGTTTCGCGTCGGCCGCACCCAGCCTGCCCTGCAAGCCTTCGACCTGCTCGCGCAACTGTTTCAGCGCGCCGCGATCCTCCTTGCTCGCGGCATCGGCCTCGGCCAGGCGACGGCCGGTTTCCTGCTCGAATTCGGCAAGGCGGTGGCGGGTTTCGAACCATTGCCAGCCAGCCAGGGCAATTGCCGCCAGCGCCACGAAGAACCAGGGTCCGAAGCGCGAGGCGGGCGGCGACGGCTGTTGCGGCGCCGGGGAAGGAGGAGGAGTCGTATTGTCAGGTGTCATGCCGGCCAATTATAAGCAAGCAAGCCGGCAAGGATTCCGGCATCCGCCGCATCGGTAAGGATAATTTTTTGCAAACCCGACGCCCGCGCGTTTTCCGCAATGCGGGCATGCGGCACGAAGACCGGGGTCCGGGCGAGAAAGGAGCGGCCCTCGTCGTCGAGCAGGTCGAGCAGGTGGCGCAGCCCCTCGCTGCTCGACACGGTCAGCGCGTCGAGGCGCCTGGCGCGCCATCTTTCCAGCAGGATATCAACGCCGCCGGCGGGCCCGGCGCGGCGATAGCAGGCGACGCACTCGACCGTGGCGCCCCGCGCGCGCAGCGTATCGGCCAGCAACTCGCGGCCGCCGTCACCGCGTAAGATGACGACGCGCTTGCCGCTGACCCGTTCGCCCGCCAGTTCGGGCAGCGCCAGCAGCGCCTCCGAATCGAAGCGCTCGCGCGGCGCGATGCAGCCGGTCACGCCGCGCGCCGCCAGCGCCTTCACTGTGCCCTGTCCGACCGCCGCCGGCACCAGCCCCACCGGCCAAGGGCCATGCGCCAGAATGAGCGGCAGCGCGTGGGCGACCGCATTGGGACTGATGAAGATGGCCAGCGCCGCACCGGGCAGCCTGGCCACGTCGGCCTCCAGCGCCAGCGGATCGGCAACCGGCAGGATATCCAGCAGGGGAAAGAGCAGCGGGGTTCCGCCCGCGCCGGCAATGGCGTCGGCCAGCGGCGCGGCCTGCGCCCGCGGTCGGGTGACGGCGATGATCCTGCCGGCAAGCGGGCCGCTCGCGTTCATCGGCAGTGGGCGAGTTTTTCCAGGATGGCGCCGGCACCTTGCGCCCGCAACTGTTCGGCGAGCCGGCGGCCAAGCGCCTCGTCGTCGCCGGGAAAGCTGCCGACGGCACCGCGCACTTCGCCGCTGACCATCTCCCGCCCATCCGCCGTCGCGACGAAACCGCGCAGCCAGAGCTTGCCCTCTTCCATGACCGCATAGCCGCCGAGAGGCACCTGGCAACTGCCGCCGAGCGCCCGCGAGAAAGCGCGTTCGGCCTTGACGCAGTGCGCGGTATCCGGATCGTCGAGCGGAGCGACGACGGCGGCCATCGCCGCATCGCCGGCCACCAGTTCGATGCCGAGCGCGCCCTGGCCGGGCGCCGGCAGCGACTGTTCCGCGGTCAACACCGATCTGATGCGGTTTTCCAGTCCGAGGCGGATCAGGCCGGCGGCGGCGAGGATGATCGCGTCGTATTCGCCGGCATCGAGCTTGCGCAGCCGCGTGTCGAGATTGCCGCGCAGGCTCCTGATCGCCAGCTGCGGGTACTTCGCGCGCAGGATCGATTCGCGGCGCAGGCTGGAAGTGCCGACGACGGCGCCTGCGGGCAGTTCGTCCAGCCCGGCGTAGCTGTTCGAGACGAAGGCGTCGCGCGGGTTTTCGCGCGCGGAAATTGCGGCCAGCACGAAGCCCTCGGGCATCACCATCGGCACGTCCTTCATCGAATGCACGGCGAGCTGCGCCCGGCCTTCCTGCATCGCGACTTCGAGTTCCTTGATGAACAGGCCCTTGCCGCCGATTTCGGCGAGCGGACGGTCGAGAATCTGGTCACCCCTGGTCGTCATGCCTAGAATGACGATATCGGCCCCGGGATTCAGGCCGGCCAGGCGCCCCTGGACATGGACGGCCTGCCACATAGCGAGGCGGGATTCGCGGGAGGCGATGACGATCTTGGAAGGAGCGGACATGAAGCGGCACGCGGCAGGGGTTTCGAAGGCGGCAATCTTAGCATGAGCGATTCGCCACCCTCCTCGACCCGGATCAAACCCGACGACCAGCGCCCCGAGCACCCCGACTTCTGGTGCAAGCGCTTCGGCGAAGGAATCACGCCGTGGGATGCCGGCTGCGTGCCGAACGCCTTCGCCGATTTCGTCGTCCGTCAGCCGGCGCCACTGGACACGCTGATCCCCGGTTGCGGCAGCGCCTGGGAAGCCCGCCACCTGGTCGACCTCGGCTGGCCGGTCACCGCGCTGGATTTCTCGCCTGTCGCCGTCGCCACGGCGCGCGCGGTGCTCGGGACGGCCGCGGTCGACCTCGTCTGTGCTGACTTTTTCACCTTTTCGCCGGATCGACCGTACCAGTTGCTTTACGAACGCGCCTTCCTCTGCGCCCTGCCGCGCAAGCTGTGGGCCGAGTGGGGCCGGCGCGTCGCCGAACTGCTGCCGACCGGCGGCCTGCTCGCCGGGTATTTCTTCATCTGCGACCAGCCCATGGGTCCGCCCTTCGGCATCCTGCCCGGGCAGTTGGATGAATTGCTGGCGCCCAATTTCACGCGCATCGAGGATACGGCGGTCGACGATTCGATCCCGGTGTTTGCTGGGCGCGAACGCTGGCAGGTGTGGCGGCGGCTCGCGGCTGGCCACCATACCGCTTCGGGAAAAGCGCAAGCAGCCGACCGGACATCAGGCAACCGAAGCTGACGACCCGCAGTCCTTCAGCGCCAGGGCACGCTCGTACAGCGCATTCTTCGCCGCGCCGCTGATCGCCGCCGCCAGGCGGGCGGCCTGTTTCACCGGCAGGCCCTCGGCCAGCAGCAGCGTCAACACGCGCTCGCCCTCGGCGTCGTTGCCTTGGGCCGGGGCGCCGGAAACGATCAGAACGAATTCGCCGCGCTGGCGGTTCGGGTCTTCCTTCAGCCATTCGACTGCCCCGGTCAACGGCCCGGAATGAATGGATTCGAACAGCTTGGTCAACTCGCGGGCGATGACCAGCGTGCGTTCGCCAAGCACGGCGGCGAGATCGGCGACAGTCTCGACGACGCGATGCGGGGCTTCGTGGAAAACCAGGGCACAGGAATAGTTGCGCAGTTCCTCGATGGCCTTGCGCCGCTGGCCAGCCTTGCTCGGCAGGAAACCATGAAAGAGGAAGTGTTCGTCGACCAGGCCGGAGGCGGAGAGCGCCGTGGTCGCCGCACACGGGCCGGGCAGCGGGATCACCCTGCAGCCGGCGGCGCGCACGGCGGCGACGATGCGGGCGCCGGGGTCGGAGATCCCGGGCGTCCCGGCGTCGGAGATCAGCGCCACCGCCTCGCCGGCCTTGAGCCGGTCGACGATGCGGGCGGCGGCTTCGTGCTCGTTGTGCCGATGCGCCGGCAGCGTCCGCGCCGGCGATCCAAGCTGCCTGAGCAGGGGGCCGCTGTGGCGCGTGTCCTCGGCGGCAACCCAGGGGACGCTGCGCAGGACTTCCTCGGCGCGGCGGGTCAGGTCGCCGAGGTTCCCGAGCGGGGTCGCGACGACATACAATGCGGCGAATTCTTCCGTCATCTCAGCAGGCATGCAGGCAAAGGCCAACGATACCACCGCGAAGCGCGGCCGCGAAGCCGAGGAACGGGCGGCGCGTCATCTCGAGCGTTGCGGTCAACGCATCGTCGAGCGCAACTTCCGGGTGCGCGGCGGCGAGATCGACCTGATCTGCCGTGACGGCCAGACGCTGGTCTTCGTCGAGGTCCGGCTGCGCGGCCGGGGCGATTTCGGCGGCGCCGCAGCGAGCATCACCGCCGGCAAGCGCCAGCGCATCGTCCTCGCGGCGCGGCACTATCTGGCGGGCAAGGCGGACTGCGACTGCCGCTTCGACTGCGTGCTGATCGATGGCGACCAGCTCGAATGGATTCGCGATGCGTTTGCTGCTGACGATTAGCCTGGCCCTGTGGCTGGGTGCGGCGCAGGCGGAGAGCGTCCGCATGCTGGTGCAGAGTTCGCCGCTGGCCGGCAGCCAGTACTACGCGGTCGGCGAGTTGTGGCAGCAGATGGCGGTCGGCGATCGTCTCGACCTGATCCGCGAGCCCGAAAACCGCCACGACCGGCGGGCCATTCGCATCGAATGGCGCGGCCACAAGCTCGGTTACGTGCCGCGCGCCGAGAACCGCGCGGTGGCGGCGGCGATGGATCAGGGGGACAGGCTGGTGGCGCGCATCTCGAAATTGACCGAACACGCCAATCCCTGGCGCCGGGTCGAGTTCGAGGTCTTCGCCGAACTGTGATGTAGAATGGCTCAATTGTCCGCTCCAGGCCACCGATAGACATGGATCTGATAGCCCGCGTCGCCAGGCATTTCGAAGACAGCGCCCAGACCAAGCTCGATGCCGTCGAGGCGATGGCGGCGCCGATTGCCGGCGCGATCGAGGCGCTGACCGCCTGCCTGGTCGACGGCGGCAAGATCCTTGCCTGCGGCAATGGTGGTTCGGCTGCCGACGCGCAGCACTTCGCCGCCGAACTGGTCGGTCGTTTCGAGGCCGAGCGTCAGGAACTTGCGGCCATCGCGCTGACCACCGATACGTCGATCCTCACCGCCGTCGCCAACGACTACTCGTTCAACCAGGTTTTCGCCCGGCAGGTGCGCGCGCTCGGCCACGCCGGCGACGTCCTGCTGGCGATCTCGACTTCGGGCAACTCGGGCAACGTGATCGAGGCGATCCGCGCCGCGCACGAGTCCGCCATGCTCGTCGTCGCGCTGACCGGCAGGGGCGGCGGCCAGATCGGTGAAATGCTGGACGACGACGATATTCATCTTTGCGTGCCGGCCGACCGGACGGCGCGAATTCAGGAAACCCACCTGCTCGTCATCCATTGCCTTTGCGATGGCATCGACGCGCTGCTTCTTGGAGTCGAACAATGAAAAATTCCAGACTTGCCCTCGCCGTCACCGCCCTCATCGCGGTTCTGCCCTTCGTCACCGGCTGCGTGCCGGCAGTCATCGCCACCGGTGCCACGGTCGGCGTGATGTCCGCCCAGGACCGCCGCTCGACGGGCGTCCAGACCGACGACGAGGGCATCGAATGGAAAGCGGCGCAAAGCGTTCCCGAGAGGTACGCTGCGGCATCCCACCTCAATTTCACCTCCTTCAACCAGCGCCTGCTGATTACCGGCGAGGTTCCCAGCGAGGAAGCCAGGGCCGCCATCGGCGAGCAGGCGGCGAAGGTGCTCGGCGTCAAGGACGTGATCAACGAGACCGCCGTCGCTCCGGCCTCCTCGCTCTCGGCACGCAGCAACGACAGCTACATCACGTCGAAGGTCAAGGCGCGACTGGTCGACGAGAAGAACATTTCCGCCAACCACATCAAGGTGGTGACCGAAAACGGGATCGTCTACCTGATGGGCATCGTCACCGAGCGCGAAGCCAAGGTGGCAGTCGCCGTGGCGCGGACCACCGAGGGCGTGCGCAAGGTGGTCAATGTCATGCAGGTGATGAGCGACGCCGAGATCCAGAGGCTGACCACCTTCCCGTCGGCGGGCAGCAGCCCGGCCGCGGCACCGCCACCGGCACCGCAGCCGGCGCCGGTCGAGAACCGCTGATGCCGGCGATGCAGGGATAGCGAGGGGGGGCGGCAATGAATCTGGAAAAGGTGATCTTCGGCTTCTTCATCGTTCTGGCGGCGACGCTGAACTTCGGCTTCTTCATCGGCGACATCGACCGTCCGGAACTGCACCACGTCTACGAACTGGCGGCCGCGCTGGTCGTCAGCCTGATCGCCACCGCGCTCAAGTTCGGCGACCGCACGCAGATCGGCGCCATCCACCTGTCCACCAGCCTGGTCGCCGACCTGCAGTTGATCGCCGCCGCCATTACCTGGGCGGTCGCCGTCCATGTCACCGGCGAGGGCATGACCGCCTCGGTCACATCGAGCGTGGTTTCGCTGTCCGGCGGCGCGCTGTTCGCCAACATCGTCTCGGTCATCATCCTCATCGTCGAAACCGTGATGCTGCGCCGCTAGCACCATGGACCCAGGGGCCGGCACGCGGAGTCGCCTGTGAACAGCGCCTTCTTCCTCGTCCTGCGGCGCATGCGGGCGCCGATCATCGTTCTCATCGTCATCTACGCGATATCGGTCTTCGGGCTGACGCTGGTACCCGGCGTCGATGCCGAGGGCAAGGCGGCACCGCCGCTCAGCTTTTTCCACGCCTTCTATTTCATTAGTTATACGGCGACGACCATCGGCTTCGGGGAAATTCCGACCGCCTTTTCCGATGGACAGCGCCTGTGGGTCACCGTCTCAATCTACCTGACGGTGATCGGCTGGTCGTATTCGATCGTCACGCTGATCGCGCTGCTGCAGGACAAGGGCTTCCAGAACACGCTGACGGTCAACCGCTTCAGCCGCCGCGTCCGCCAGATCAAGGAGCCTTACTATCTGGTCTGCGGCTGCGGCGAAACCGGCAACCTGATCTGCCGGACCTTCGACCGCATCGGCCATGCCTTCGTCGTAATCGAGAAGGACGAACTGCGCGTGCAGGAACTCGACCTTCAGGATTTCAAGACCGACACGCCGGCTCTCGCAGCGGATGCCAGCATCCCGGACAACCTGCTGCGGGCCGGGCTCACCCATCCGAAATGCCGTGCCGTGCTGGCGGTGACCAGCGACGAGCAGGCCAACCTGGCGATCGCCATCGCGGTGCGCCTGCTCAACCCGTCGATAACCGTGATTGCCCAGGGCCGCACGCTGTCGGTGACGGCCAACATGGCGTCGTTCGGCACCGACCACATCATCAATCCGTTCGCGCGCTTCTCCGAGCACCTGGCGCTCGCGATCACCGCGCCAGAGCGCTTTCGCCTGATCGAACTTCTCACCGCCCTGCCGGAGACGCCGCTGCCGGAAATCCACCGCCCGCCGCGCGGACGCTGGATTCTCTGTGGCTACGGTCGCTTTGGACGCCTGATCGCCAACCAGCTGACGCCCGCCGGAATCGAACTGACAATCATCGACCCGTCGTGCAATCCCGAAGAAATGGCCAACTCGATCAGGGGCTACGGCACCGAAGCCGAGTCCCTGCGCCAGGCCGGGATCGGCAGCGCCGCGGGAATCATCGCCGGCAGCGACAACGATGTGAACAACCTGTCGATTGCCGTCACCGCAGCGGAACTGAACCCCTCGCTGTTCGTCGTGGCGCGCCAGAACCATCACGTTAATGCGCCGCTGTTCGACGCCTACCGCGACGATTACACGATGGTGCCCAGCCGCATCGTCGCCCAGGAGTGCATCGCCATTCTGACGACGCCGCTGCTCGCCGCCTTCCTCAACCTGCTGCGCGAGCACGACGAGGCCTGGAGCAACGCCCTGGTCTGTCGCCTGCAGGGGCTGTGTGACGGCCGGACACCGGCGGTATGGGGCCTGAAACTAAACATTTCGGAAGCCCAGGCTGCCTATCGTGCCCTGATGCAGGAGCGGCGGATGACACTGGGCGAAATCCTGCGCGATGGAACCGACCGCAGCCAGCCACTGCCGGCAGTCACGCTGCTGATTCGCCGCGAGGACGAGTTGATTCTGCTGCCCCCGGACAACCTTCCGCTCGCCCCCGGCGACGAGTTGCTCTTCGCCAGTTCGCTGGCGGCCCGCCGCAATCTCGAACTCACGCTGTACCGCCCGGGCGAGCTCGATTACGTGCTGACCGGTCACGAGGTCACCGGGAGCTGGGTCTGGAACTGGCTGGCTACCCGCCGCAAGGCCGGCGACCATCGTTCCTGAGTCCCGGCCCATGCCGTTTCCCCCACACCCCAAAGAGAAAGGATCGACGATGACCAACTTGAAGTTCCTCGGCATTTCCGGCAGCCTGCGCCGCGCATCGACCAACAGTGGCCTGCTGCGCGCCGCGGCAACCCGCCTGCCCGCCGGGGTCACGCTGGAAGTCGCCAGCCTCGCCGACATTCCCTTCTACAACGCCGACATCGGCGAAAAGCCGGCCTCCGTGGCCCGCGTCCTGGCGCAGATGGGCGCCGCCGACGCCATCGTCTTCGCCTGCCCGGAATACAACTATTCGCTGGCGCCGGCGCTCAAGAACATCCTCGACTGGGCTTCGCGCGAGCCTGACAACGCGCTGCTTTCGGGCAAGACGGCGGCCATCATGGGCGCCGGCGGCGGCATGGGCACTTCGCGCTCCCAGTATCACCTGCGCCAGGTCTGCGTCTTCCTCAACCTGCACCTGCTGAGCAAGCCGGAAGTGTTCTCGAACGCCTTTGCCGGCGGCTTCGACGCCGACGGCAATCTGACCGACGAAAAAGTCGCTGCCCGGATCGCCAGCCAGATGCAGGCGCTCGCCGAGTGGACGCGCCGGATCAGGGGCTGACGCTGGTGGCAGGCGCCGCCAGCAGCCGGCGCAGACCGCGCATCAGCATGCCGACGACGGGAAGCTTCAGGTAGAGCTCCTCGGCCGCGTCCCAGTAGTCGCGGTGGTAATCGACCTTGCCGGCGGCGTCGAACTTGAGGTGGGAAACGCCGCGGATGACCTGCTTCCCGCCCCCGCCCCAGCGCGCCGCCCGGAAGCTCAAGGTCCAGATCAGCATGGCGCCGCCGTCATCGGCCACCCTTTCGCTGACGACGAAACGCGGCTCGCCGACCTGCTCGAACATGTGGGCGAAGATGCGCTGGATCGCGGCGACGCCGCGCACCTCGTTGAACGGATCCTTGAAATATGCATTGGCACTGTAGAACTCGGGAAAGCGGGTGACGCTTTCTGGCGTCAGGCCATGGAAAAATTCGATCAGGGCATCGAGGTTCATGTCAGTTCCCCGTCAGGCGGCGGACCAGCGGAAAATACAGCCCGTAGGGCAGCAGCGCCAGCAACTTCATGACGCGTGTGAAGCGCTTCGGATAATGAATCTCGAATTTGCCGGTCCGGAAGCCGTCGACCGTGGCCAGCGCCGCCTGCTCCGGAGTCAGCAGCGCGGGCATGGCGAAATCGTTCCTGGCGGTGAGCTGCGTCGCAACGAAGCCGGGGTTGACGACCCAGACACCGATCCCCTGCGGCGCCAGATCAAGGTGCAGACATTCGGCGAAGTGGATCAGCGCCGCCTTGCCCGGCCCGTAGGCCAGCGCCTTGGGCAGGCCGCGGTAGCCGGCGACACTGGCGACGAAGGCGATGCCGCCGCCGACCGGCAGGTCGGGCAACACCGTCGCCGCCAGGCGCATGGCGCCGTTGAAGTTGACGCTGACGATGTGCTCGGCGACCGCCAGGTCGAAGTCCGCGGCACGCATCGGTACATAGTCTCCGGCCAGGTAGATCGCCAGGTCGACGCCCCTCCAGGCCGCGAGCAGGCGCTTGCGCGCGGCCGCCAGGCTCGCCGTGTCGGTGGCGTCGCAGGGCAGCAGCAAAGCCCCGTCGATCCCGAGCGCGCGCAGCTTGTCGACGCTGCGCGCGGAAAGAGCGACGCGCGCGCCACGCCGGGCCAGTTCGCCGGCGAGCGCGGCGCCGATCCCGCTGGATGCGCCGACCAGCCAGACGCGCTTGCCGGACCAGCCAGTGATCTCCGGGTTCATCGTTTGACGAAGTTCAGGGTAACTTCGCCAAGATCGAAGCCCCACTTGCTCATGTAGGAGCGGTTCAGCATCACCTTGTCATCCATCAGGAACATCCAGTCGTCAAAATCGACGTTGTACACCTTGCCGTCGACCGGCAGTGCCAGCACGTAGCGCCAGCGCAGGGCATTGCCGGCAACCTCGCCGATGGCCTCGCCGACGACATCGTCGGCCGTGCCGCGAAAGGTGCCATCCGCCTGCTTGGTCAGGGTCCACACGCGGCGCGACGTGGTGCCATCCGACCAGCTGAAATGCTCGTCGAGGACGCCGGTATCACCGGTCCATCTGGCGTCGATGACGACATGGAAGCGCTTCTGCACTTCGCCGCCCCGCCCCTGGAAGATGCCCCAGGCGTCGAGCGTGCCATTCAGGTAGGTCTTGAGGTCGAGGGCCGGCTGTTCGGCGCGGTACTGTTCGATTCCCTTGGATGCGCAGGCGGTCAGGCCAAGGGTGAAAAGAACGGCGAGCAGGAATTTCATGTCAGATCTCCAGGGAGTGGCGCCAGCGCCACAGCAGCGCGCCGGCCAGCGCCTTGAAAGCCAGGGGCAACAGCGCATAGGCGAAAGTCAGGGAAGTCAATCCGTCGCCGCCGCCCGGCACGTAGCCGAGCAGGGCGAGGAGCGGCAGGGCCAGCCCGGCTGCCAGCGCCAGGTTGAGCTTGGCAACGAAGTTCCAGACGCCGAAGCAGGCGCCGGCCTGCCCCTGACGCTCGCCGAGATCGGCGGCGATGGCGGCGGGCAGGGCCAGGTCAGCTCCGAGCGCCAACCCGGAAGCGATGCAGATCGCTGCGAACGGCCAGAGGTCGCCGGCACCGAGAAGGCTGGCGCCGGCGAAGGCGATGATCGACAGCGCCATCGCCGCCAGCCAGGCATGGACCCGCCCGAAGCGCGTCGACAGGTTGACCCAGAGCGGCAGCGAGGCGGCGCCGGCGACGAAGTACAGCGCCAGGAGCGGGCCGCTCGCCCGCTCCATTTCCAGCACGTCGGCGACGAAGAAGAGGAACAGCGTTGCCGGCAGGGCGGCGGCGATGCCATTGGCGACGAAGACGCCGAGCAGGCGGCGGAAGGCACTGTCATTCATGACCAGGCGCAGGCTCGGGAGCAGCGGCTGTCGCGGCGCATGCACCGGCTGCCCGGAGCCGACACGGCTGAAGGTCGCGGCGGCCGCGATCAGCAGCAATGGCGGCAAGACCCACGACAGACGCCTGATCCCCTCGTCGAGATCGCTCGCCAGCAACGCCGGCAGGGCGGCGGCCAGGACGACGCCAACCAGCCCGAAGCCCTCGCGTGCCGCGGTCAACCGCGTGCGCTGGGCGGAAGTGCTGCCGACATCGGCGCCCCAGGCCTGATAGGCAACCGAGGCGGCCGAGAAGCCGAGGTAAGTCAGCGCCAGCGAGCCGGCCAGCCACAGCGCCACGTGGTCGACCGGCGGGTTGAACAGGGCGACGAAGCCGGCGGCGAAGGGGACGAGCGCCAACGCGACCATGGTCGGGCGCGGCACGCGATCGGCGAGCCAGCCCAGCCACGGGTCGATCCCGGCGTCGAGCAGCCGCGTGGCAAGCAAAATGGCGCCGAGCAGCGCGAGTTCCAGCCCGGCCACCTCGGCATAGAAGCGCGGCACATGGACGTAGATTGGCAGTGCCGCGAAAGCCAGCGGCAGACCGAGCAGGCCGTAGGCGAGAGTGCGGCCGGCGGTCATCGCCTCACGAGTCCTGGCGCTTGAGCAGCGCGGAGCGCAATTCGGGAGCGCTGGTTCTGGCATCGAGCCAGATGGCGAAGAAGGCCCGGGCAAAGTCGGGATCGTCGATCGCCCCGATGCTGCGGTCGTTGAAGTAGAACCGCGCGGCATCTGGCAACTGCACGCCGACGATATGGTCGCCAGGCCGGACATCGGGAAAGATCCCGACCATCCGTTCGCCCCACCCGCGCAGCCGGCCCTCGTCGGCAACCCCGAGATTGCGAATCTCCTTAACGCTGGCGTCGGCGATGTCGCGCCCGCTGATATTCCGCTTGTAGGTCAGCTTGAGCGCGAGTGGCGGGCGCAACGGATCGTCGCCGCCGGCCCACAGCGTCGCCTCGTAGACCAGGAAGCCGAAGCGGCGGAATTCGCCGCTGCCCCAGCGCCGCAGGCCGGCAATGGGTGTCTCGCTCGCCGGTCCGGTCATGGCGAAGCTCGCCAGCGGCGATGCGGCGAGGGCCAGCAACAGGCGGCGCCTAGTGATGAGTGAGTTCGAAATGGACGACATCGATGCTCCCGGCGAGGAAACCGGCCTCGCAGTAACTGAGATAAAGACGCCAGAGGCGGCGGAACTGCTCGTCGAAGCCGAGCGCGGCGATCTGCGGCCAGTTGGCCTCGAAGGCGCGGCGCCATTCGCCCAGCGTCCGCGCGTAGTCCGCGCCGAAGGCGTATTCGCCGCGCACCGCCAGCCCCTGCCTCGCCGCGGCGGCACGGAAGGCCGGGCGCGACGGCAGCATGCCGCCCGGAAACACGTATTGCTGGATGAAGTCGGTGCCCTTGCGGTAGTCGGCGAACAGATCGTCGCGGATGGTGATGCTCTGTACCACCGCCCGGCCGCCCGGTTTGAGCGCCCGTGCGACGGTGCGGAAATAGGTCGGCCACCAGCGCTCGCCGACGGCCTCGAACATTTCGATCGAAACGATGTGGTCGAACTGCTCGCGCGTGTCGCGGTAGTCCTGCAGCCGGAGATCGGCTTGCGGCACCCGCTTCTGCGCCCATTCGAGCTGCGCCGGCGACAGGGTCAGGCCCGTGACCTGCAGACCTTCCGCGACCGCGAGTTCGGCGAAACCGCCCCAGCCGCAGCCGATTTCGAGGACGTTCTGCCCCGGACTGGCCTGCAGGCGGCGCAGGATGCGGCGGTACTTGGCGCGCTGGGCGGTTTCCAGGTCGCCACCGTCGCTCGCGCGGTAGATGGCCGCCGAATAGCTCATGGTGGGGTCGAGCCACTGCCGGTAAAAATCGTTGCCGAGATCGTAATGGGCCATGATGTTGCGCTTGCTGCCGGCCCGGCTGTTGCCGTTCAGCCAGTGGCGCACGCGCGCGGCGAGAAGGTTGCGCCACGAACCGTAGACCGCCTTGCGCAACACGTCGCGATTGCGCGTCAGCAGCGTCAGAAATCCCGTGACATCGGGCGAATCCCAGTGGCCGTCAAGATAGGCCTCGGCCAGCCCGATGTCGCCGCGCGCCAGCACCTGGCCGAACATCGCTTCGTCATGCACCTGCAGGGTGACACCATGCTCGCCGGACCCGAACAGGCAGCGCGACCCGTCGGGCAGGCGAACTTCGAGCATGCCGCCGACAATCTGCTCGAGGAGCGCGAGGACCGCGCGGGTAGCGTGTGCCGGACTGTCGCCGCCACGCAGAATCATCGTGTTGTTCATTTGGCTGATTCCTGAAGGGGTTGTTGTTGATGGGAAGAACGCGCGCCGATGAAAGGCACGCCCTTGATCCAGAGCCGGAGCGCCTGCCAGTGGATTCGGAAGACGATGCCGGCGGTCAGCAGTGGCATGCGCAGCAGGGCGCCGAGCAGGGCGCGGGTGGACCAGGCCGTCGCTTTGCCCGCGACCGAGGTCAGCAGCAACTCGCCTTCGGCATCGTCGTAGTCGATGCGGACAACCGGACACTTGCGCTCGACGAAGAAGCGGAAGCGGTAGCCGCCTTCGACCTCGCAGAACGGCGAGACGTGGAACGCCTTGCTCGCCGTGACCGTCTGCCCCTCGCGCAACGGTGCGCCGTCGGGGTTATGCAGCAGATAGGAGTGGCGGCCGCCGAAGGTGTTGCTGACTTCGGCGAGGACGGCGATCAGCTGGCCGTCGCGGTTGCGGCAGAACCAGAAGCTGACCGGATTGAAGACGAAGCCGAACACTCGCGGGAAGCACTGCAGGATGACCTCGCCGTCGTCGGGCAAGCCGTGGCGGCGCAACTGCGAACGGATCCAGGGCAACAGCGGCGAGCCGTCGCGCGGCCCGTGGTCCTTCTGGTGGAAGCTGAGCAGGTTGTTGCGGTCGACCGAGAAAAGCGGGCCATTTGCAGCCGCCAGATCGGCCACCGGCAACTGGATGAAGAAGACCGGATAGGTGAAGGCATTGACCACCGGGCGCAGGCGCCGGTGCATCACCTGGCCGATCAGAAGACGGGGGCTGACAGGCATGGCGACCTCAGGCGCTCGCCAGTTCGCGGACGGGCACCGCTGCCTCGCCCTGCCACGGCGCGTGGATGCCCATGGCGTTGGCGACGCGCAGCGCCGACTTGAGGCCGTCTTCGTGGAACCCGTAGCTGCCCCAGGCACCGGCCAGCCAGATCCCGCCCTCGCCCTGCACCTCGGCAAGCTGCTGCTGGGCGGCGATGGCCGGACCGTCGAAAATCGGGTGGGCGTAGTCGAATTCGGCGATCACCGTGGCCGGATCGGGGTCGCGCGCCGGATTGAGGGTGACGACGACCGGCGTCGCGAAAGGCAGCGGCTGCAGGCGGTTGATCAGGTAGGAAACCGCCACCGGTTGCGTACCCGGTGTTCCGCTGCCGGCAGCGTAGTTCCAGGCCGACCACAGTTTCTGGTCGCGCGGCAGCAGGGCGCGGTCGGTGTGCAGGACGGCGCGGTTGGACTGATAGCGGATCGCCGCCAGGACTTCGCGCTGCGCGTCGCTGGCGGTGAACCCGAGAATGGCGAGCGCCTGGTCACTGTGGCAGGCCATCACCACCTGGTCGAATTGCTCGCTGCCGCCGGCGTGGGTCACGCGCAGCGCGGCGGCCTCGCGGGTCACGGCGCGCACCGGGCAGGCGAGGCGGATGTCGTCGAGCTGTTCGGCGATCCGGCGCACGTACTCGCGGCCGCCGCCCTTGACGGTACGCCACAGCGGGCGGTCGAAAACCTGCAGCAGGCCGTGGTTCTGGCAGAAACGGACAAACGTGGCGAGCGGCGTATCGAGCATCTGCCCCGTCGGGCACGACCAGATCGCGGCGGCCATCGGCAGCAGGTACCACTCGGAGAACGCCGCGGAGTAGCGGCCGGCGCTCAGGAAATCACGGAGGCTGCGCTGGTTGTCGGGGTGGGAGAGCAGCCAGGCGACACTTTCGCGGTTGAAACGCAAGATGTCGGAAAGCATGTTCCAGAACTGCGGGCGCACCAGATTGCGCTTCTGTCCGAAGACAGTGGCGAGGTTGCTGCCCGACCATTCGATATCGGGGTTCTCCAGGCTGACCGCGAAGGACATTTCGGTCTCGACACTGTCGACACCGAGCAGCGCGAACAACGCGATCAGGTTCGGATAGGTTTTCTCGTTGAAGACGAGGAAGCCGGTGTCGACCGGATGCGTCCGGCCTTCGAGCGTGACATCGACGGTGTTGGTGTGGCCGCCGAGGTAACTGCCGGCCTCGAACAGGGTCACCTCGTGCCGGCGACCGAGCAGCCAGGCGGTGGCGAGACCCGAGATACCGGCGCCGACGACGGCGATGCGTTGTTTGTCCGTCATGACAATCTCCTATTCGTTGGCGCCGAAGAGTTCGGCATAGGCCGAATGGTTGTGGATCGACTCGAAGTTCTCCGAGGCGACCTTCCACTCGGCGATGCGCGGCTCGCTCATCAGACGCAGCGCGATGTCGCGCACCAGATCCTCGACGAACTTCGGGTTGTCGTAAGCGCGCTCGGTGACCCACTTTTCGTCGGGGCGCTTGAGCAGGCCGAAGACCTCGCACGACGCCTCTTCCTCGGCCAGGCGGACGAGTTCCTCGATCGCCATCGGCGCGCGCAGCTTCGCCTCCAGCGTGAGATGCGAGCGCTGGTTGTGGGCGCCGTAGTCCGATATCTTCTTCGAGCAGGGGCAGAGGCTGGTCACCGCCGCGGTCACGCGCAGGGTCAGCGCGGCACGCTGCCCTTCCGGGCGGTCGATGATCAGCGTTGCGTCATAGTCGAGCAGGCTTTCGACGCCCGACACCGGCGCCGTCTTGCGGATGAAGTAAGGGAAACTCATCTCGATGCGGCCGCTGGTCGCGTCCAGGCGCAGCAGCATGTCGGCGAGCAGCGCGAACAAGTCGTCCTGCCCCAGTGCGCCACTCCGGCCTTCGAGCAGTTCGACGAAGCGCGACATGTGGGTGCCCTTGACTTGGGGCGGCAAGCCAACGGTCATGGTCAGGGTGGCTACGGTATTCATGATCTCGCCACTGGCGGACCGGACTTGCAGCGGGTAGCGCAGTCCCTTGACACCGACGTTCTGGATCGCCAGGCGGCGTGTGTCGGCGGCCGACTGGACGTCGGGCAGGAAGAAGTGTTCTGGTGCGTTCATGACATTGGCTCCTTGAGGGTTGGGGCGGTCGTTCTATTTGAGGAATTCGTCGATCTTCTTCAGCAGATCCTTGTCATCCGGCTTGGTGAAGCTGGTGTAGGCGACGACCTGCGTGGCATCGCGGTTGATCAGGTACTTGTGGAAGTTCCACCGCGGCTTGCTGCCGGTAATATCCGCCAGCTTCAGGTAGAAGGGGTTGGCGTCCTTCCCCTTGACCGTCGTCTTGGCGACCATCGGAAACTCGACCCCGTAGGTCAGGCGGCAGAAGTCGGCGATCTCCTTGTCGCTGCCGGGCTCCTGCTCGCCGAAGTCATTCGACGGAAAGCCGAGGACGACCAGCCCCTTGTCCTTCAGCCGGGCATAGAGTTTTTCCAGACCTTCGTATTGCGACGTGAATCCGCAGAAGCTCGCCGTATTGACCACGAGGATGACATTGCCGGCGTACTGGCACAATGGCATCGGCTTTCCGTCCTGCAAGGCGGGAAAGGTGTGGTTGAGCAAGGGCGGGCACTCTCCGGCGGAAGCCGCCGGTACGACCCCCAGCGTCAGCAGTCCGGCGAACAGCATGGAAAGTTTCGACTGTTTGATCATGTTCAACCTTTCGTAAATTTGTTCTGGACAAATGGTCCGTTTGTTCGTACTATAGGCACAGAAATTCGAAATGTCAACATTTTGTCTACCTATTGTTTAGGACAATTATGAACAATCCGGGGTTCAACATTGCTGCCGTCGAACGCGACACGGGTCTTTCCAAGGACGTATTGCGCGTCTGGGAGCGCCGCTACGGCTTCCCCGTTCCCGGCCGCGACGACCATGGCGAACGCGTCTATCCGGCCGAGCAGGTCGAACGGCTGCGACTGGTCAAGCGCCTGATGGATGCCGGGCACCGGCCGGGGAAACTCCTTGCAACACCCGCAGAGGAGCTGAGCGCGCTGGCCCCGCGGCGTCCGCAATCACCGGGGGCGGCCTCCGGCGCCGATGCAGCCGCGGAACTCGGCGACCTGATGTCGCTGATCAAGCAGCATGACGGCGGCGCCTACCAGCAGGCGATGCAGCAGCGGCTGGCGCGCCAGGGGCTGGAACGGTTTGTCACGGAAACCGTTGCCCCACTCACCCGCCACGTCGGGGCAGCGTGGGAGGATGGCAGCATCGAGGTCTTCGAGGAACACCTGTTCACCGAACTGACCAAGCGCCTCCTGCGTCAGGCGATAGCCAGCCTCCCCGCTGGCAAGCGCAGCCCGCGGATCGTCCTCACCAGCGTCCCCGACGAACCACACGTCCTCGGCCTGCTGATGGCCGAGGCCCTGTTCGCACTGGAAGGCGCCGAATGCATCCCGCTGGGAGCGGAGATGCCGCTGCTCGAAATCGCGCGCGCCGCCGCCGCCCATCGAGCCGACATCGTCGCCCTGTCATTCTCGGTCGCCTTCCCGAAACGCCAGATCCCCGGCCTGCTGCAGCAGTTGCGCACGGCCCTGCCAGCCGAAGTGGCACTGTGGGCCGGCGGTGGCGGCGTCAGGCGTCTGCCCGAAATTGCGGGGGTGGAACTGCTTGCGTCACTCGAGCACGCCCTCGACGCGGTGGCAGCGTGGCGACGGAAACAGGGGTAACCCCTCCCGCAGGCGAAAGCCCCGGTAGCGCGAAAGACCCTATAGAATGGAGGCATTTCTGAAGCCACCCGCGACCTGTTCGAAGTGCACTATCGCGCGCCCGATTTCGAATCGAAAATCTGCCCTCCGGAGCAGTTGACCGCGCGCGTCGCCGACCTGGCGCGCCCTCTGGTATTCACCAATGGCTGCTTCGATATTCTGCATCGCGGCCATGTCACCTATCTGGCGCAAGCTGCGAGCCTCGGGAGCAGCATGGTGGTGGCGCTCAACACGGATGCCTCGGTAAGGCGCCAGGGCAAGGGCGACGAGCGGCCGGTGAACACGCTGGCTGACCGCGTGGCGGTGATCGCCGCGCTCGGGTGCGTCGCGCTGGTCACCTGGTTCGACGAGGACACGCCGCTGCAGCGCATCATCGAGTGTCGTCCGGAAATCCTCGTCAAGGGCGGCGACTGGCCGCCGGAGAGAATCGTCGGCAGCCGTGAAGTAACCGGCTGGGGTGGAACGGTGCATTCGATCGCGTTCATCCATCAACGGTCCACGACGGCACTGCTGGACCGGGTGCGCCGCGCCCAGCCTTAGCGGCAACCTCCTGACGACCATGTTCCGCGCCACGCCGGCCGAAAATCTGCTGCAGGCACAGGAACGCGCCAAGATATTTCTCGTCATCGGCATCCCGATCATGGCTGCCTACGGCATTTCCGCGCTGCGCAGCGGTAGCTGGTTTCTGCTGGCGCTGATCGTCGTAAACATCGTGGTCATCGGCGCAAGCTATGTCGCATTGCTGCGCGGCCATCACCGGACATGGATGGTCCGCCCCGGCATGGCAACGTACGCGGCGCTGGTCCTCTATCTGGTCGCGCATTCCGGCGAGGAGCACAGCCATGCCCTCTGGTTCTTCGCGTTCCCGGTGGTCTCGGTGATGCT
>WBZM01000449.1_pt1 | contig 59037 bp, 43 predicted proteins | sample 5204271 | NCBI WGS metagenome assembly WBZM01 (sample SAMN12344346, study PRJNA552823) | activated sludge metagenome | biome: Activated sludge suspended growth; feature: Nitrification reactor; material: Wastewater; isolation source: activated sludge from nitrification reactor of wastewater... | reverse complement strand
ACTGACGGAAGCTGTTCTCCACCGAGAAGTTCAACTGCCCCGCTGGCGCCGGGTTTTCTAGCGATACCATCATCACCCTGCTTTGGCTTTTGAGGCCGAATGAGTACGTTTGCAAGCCTAAAACAATAGCACCATGCCTGAAAAAAAGTCAAAATTGGTGGAAATCAAGACCAAGGCCAGCGAGGCCAGTGTGGAGGATTTCCTGAATGGGTTCGATGCGCAGAAGCGGGACGATAGCCTTGCCATTATTGAGATGCTGAAAAAAGCCACGGGCGAGGAGCCTAAGCTTTGGGGGAGCGCCATCATTGGTTTCGGCAACCTGCGCTACAAAAGCCCCAAGACGGGCCGGGAGGTGGAATGGTTCCGCATCGGTTTTTCGCCCCGCAAGGCCAACCTCACCCTTTACCTGATGAATATGGCACAGCACACGGAGGCGCTCCAAAAGCTGGGTAAGCACAAAGTCGGCGGCGGCTGCCTCTATATCAATAAACTCGCCGACGTGGACAAGGCAGTGCTGGAAGGGATGATTGCAGCGGCTTTGGCGATGAAGGGGGAGGCTTGACATGGGCATCCCGCCAACGCTGGTTCACAGTCTCCGACTTGAACCGGATATCAGCCTGCCTCTGACAGGCGTAAGCACGACAAAAGGCTTGCTTTCGTCGGTGACAAAATTATATTGGGAACAAGTCAGGGGGCCGATAACTATCAGGGATGTTCCAGTAGGTGGTACTGCCACAAATGTCCTAGGAAGCAGCCTCTGCCGACTGCTTATTGCCAGCCGCCTTTTTTTTGCTTTCCGGTTTATTGGCAGCCAGTTTTGCCAGTTTCTTTTGTTGGAAATAGGCACTGAGGGCCTTTTCTTCCTGGGCGGTCAGTGAGCCTTCGCCACCGATGAAGTCCACGTCAAGTTCTTCTTGTTTATGTTTCATGGCCTTGGTCATTGAAAGTATTTGTGGATGAGTTGGAGGGCGGCTTGGGTTTCGATAATCATCACCCGACCGCCGAAGTGGAATGCGCCAAGTGTTTTCTCGTAGTGTTCAATCAGCTTGGTTTTGGACAGGAAAGAAACGTTTCCCTCATGCCCACGCTGAAATGAGAGCTTGCAAGCGAAAGCCACCAAATTGCCGGGCACGCCAGCATACATCTTGGTTTTGCCTTTGTTGAAAGGGGCGCTTTCAATCAGGTGCATATAAACATGGTCAGTTTTGATTTCCAAGCTTACCAAGCCCTGTACGATGGACGGGTTGTTGACGATGGTAAGTTTATAGACTTCCTTGATAGGGTCTTTGAATTCCGTTTTCCAATCAAAAAGCCAACCTTTGGCCTTGGTTACGGTTTTCAAATCTTCCTGTAGCAATACAGCGACTTCCGTTGCAAAGCTGTCACCCGTCACAACGTTTTCGATGGAATTCGTCAGTTTGTCAACGACAAAGTCCAGCCCGGTCTCTTTGTGCTTTCTCATCGAACAAATATAAGCATTGCCCGCTAATTGACCAATGCCGAGTGGATACTATTGGCTAGCATGGTTTCGAACCCAGTTGGCACATGGTCTTCCCGCCAACGCTGGTTCAATGGCTCCGACTTGAACCGGGTATCAGCCTCTGAGAGGGATAAGCATGATGTGAGGTTTGGGTTACAAAACAGGTTTGTACTGGTTAAGTAGTCGTGTTTGTTCAAGTTGTGCCCTGCATCGAGACGTGGAGTTATCAAACCCCGCCTGTTCCGGAATTGCGGGGTTCGATAACCCCACCTCTCAGAGAAGACTGTTGGTTTGCACCATCCGTTCATCAATTTTAAATGCGACTATCTATAACCCATCACGAGCCTTATTTTTTCATGGACATGATATAGTTAACCATCGTTTTTGCGTCGTTAAGCGGAAGTTGAGGATGGGCATCCATGACCGGAGAACCCCAGCTTCCGTTGCCACCAAGGATGATTTTTCGGGCGAGCATCTCTATATAATCTTGGTTGGCAGGGTATCTTCTTGCTATATCCTCAAAAGACGGCCCTACAGATTTTTGGTCAGTTTTATGGCAAATATAGCAGTCTGAATAACTAATCAGCACTTTGCCCTTGGTGGCAAGCTCAGCAGGTATAGGCTCGTTTATTCCCTTTATTGATTTTATATTATCCGTCGGTTCCTTTGCTTTCCCTGCTTCCGCATTGGCATCACAACCCATTGCAAAGAACAAAGCAATTGATAAGTAACTGAACAGAAGGGATTGCTTATTTAGGAACATCTGATTTGTTTTATTGCTCGTTAGGTTGACATTGAAGCTGCGCAGTCATATCATCGTTGGCCATGAAAACGAGGCCGCCCATCCTCTTTTTCGCTATGACTTGGCCCGATTTGTCCAAGCGTTGGCTAAATACTCACTTTAAGGCAGGACTTGGTAGGTTTGTTTCCCAAATGCAAATTAAATGATAAATAAGCACTTGACCCCGCTGGCGAACCCCTGTCTTTTCAATTGAAAAACGGCCTTGCCTGCTGCCAACTGAACCATTGCTAACAATGCCCCGCCACCTGACACACCAACTGCACCTTTGAAACCCCTTCCCCGAACCAGCGAGGGATTAGTTCAGCAGCTCATCGTACATTTGCCCAAGCTCACGATTTAAAAGCAAACATGGCCAGCTATCCGCATCTTCAAATCCTTTCCGACGCCCTGCTTCCTACCTATTGCGGTGCGGTGCCGAAAGCCGCATTGGCCAGGTACGAGACTTTGAAGGACAGCGGGCTATCGGCGGATTCTTTCAGTTTTTACACTTCGGTAGCAGCGGTGTATAGCAGCAAGATAGAAGGGGAGAGCATTGAATTAGACTCCTATGTGAAGTACAAGCGGTTTGGCATTGCGTTCCAGCCGGACTATACCCGCAAGATTGACGATTTGTACGATGCCTACCTGTTTGCGAAGCAGTACCCCTTGGACCGCCAGCACCTCGAAGCTGCCCATGCCATGCTTACGAGGAACATCCTGCCCGCCCATCGGCAAGGCAAGCTGCGCATGGGCATGATGTACGTTACCACACCCGATGGCCGGATTGAGTATGTCGCCGCCTCGCCCTACGAGGTACCTGCGGAACTGGAAAAATTCTACCACGACCTAAGTGTGCTACTGGGGTCGGAATTGAGCTTGCAGGAGGTGTTCTTTTTCGCTGCCCTGCTGCATTTGGTCTTCGTGAAAATCCACCCCTTCGACGATGGCAACGGACGCACTGCCAGGCTGTTGGAGAAGTGGTTTTTGGCAGAAAAACTGGGGGAAAAGCTGTGGTTGCTCCCCTCGGAACGGAAGTATTACGAAGGTCATTCGAGCTACTACGCCAATATCCGATTGATTGGATTGGAGTATGAAGCTTTGGATTATGGGCAAGCCTTGCCTTTTTTGAGGATGTTGCCAAACGCATTTGACTAAAAAAACATCCTAAATTGTTGCAGCTATGATTCCAGCAGCATCTAATCCTGTTTTGCTATTTTAACGTAAGGTTTGGGTTAAAGCCTATCTAATCAATTGATAATCAGCTTCTTTTGCAAAAGAGGTTGTATGAGCGGTTGTAGCAGTTTTCTTTCGAGTGGGTGGGTTATCAAACCTTATCCTGACCCATAAAATCGGCATGATAGCCCAAGCGGGGCGAAATATCGGTCGCCCTTTGCTAAAAACTGACCTTAATTAACTTTTATCACAAAGCGACCTGAGTGTGCAGCCTAATTTGACCACCAAAAAAACATGAGCTACCATTTCAGCAAAATCGTGCAAAAGGATTTCGATTCGGCCATTGCTGCCGTGACCGCTGCCTTGCAGGCGGAGGGGTTCGGGGTATTGACGGATATTGACCTGCAAGCGACCCTCCACAAGAAGCTGGGCGCCGACCTGCGGCCCTATCGGATATTGGGCGCTTGCCATCCGAGCTTTGCCTACCAAGCCGTGCAGAAAGAAGAAAGGATTGGCCTGATGCTGCCCTGCAATATCGTGGTGCGGGAAACGGCGGCGGGTGTGGTGGAAGTGTCCGCTGTGGACCCCGTAGCCTCCATGCAAGCCATTGAAAACGAGGCACTTGGGGAGGTGGCGACCACCGTGCAGGAGAAACTGCGGCGGGTGGTCGAAGCGGTGTAGATGACGCTTGTCAATCCTTCACCAACCGTTTCTTGGATGCCCGGAAGCCCAGGCTTTTTGGCTGAGTGCGAAAGCATTGGTAATGGATTTCCTGTAAGTCATCGAAGAAGCCCCAGCCGATGCCGGAGGTTTGTACCACGATATCCTCGCAGCGGTCGGCAAACTGGTCTTGCAGTTGCTCGGTTTCTATGATTTTGGTGGCCTGCGCAAAGGCGTTGATGGCTGATTCGTAAAAAACACTGTCAATATCCCCGAAATCGTTGGTGTAGTCCACGGCGCATTCCACCCGGTAGAGGATGAGGTTCACCAGATCGGTCTGGAACACGGCCATGTTCTTGAAATCGGACAGGATGCGCCGCAACTGGGCTGCCTTGGGGTTCTTCGGGTTGCCGTTCACGGAGTAAAACTGGCTCCTGACTGCTTTTTTGTACTCGGCCAATACGACGTTGCGGCCATCCTTCTCGCCCAGTTCCATCTGGTAATAATGCTGCACGTCCTTGAACTTCTTGAAGAGTTTGCTCAGTTCCGCTGCCAGTTCCTCTTGGCTCAATTGCGCAATATGTTTCTCAAATTGCCGCTGGGATAGTTTGCTGCTCATGCTTGTTTGTTTTGACTTTGGCGCAAAGATATTTCTACAAGAAGTAAAAAAAACACCCCTCTTTTCCAACTATCCTGCCTTCCCTGCATCCTTCTTTCACAAAGGTTGATGAAATTCGCCTCAACCGTTTGGCACCCCTGACGAGAAACTACGAACAGCCCATGCTTTCAGCGACCACGGAACAACTGACGGAACAAGACCTCGTACGGCATTGCCTTGCTGGGCAGGAGGCGGCGCAGCGCCTGCTCTATGGGCGGTACGTGGGGGCCATGTTCCACACGGTGCTGCGGCTGGTGGGCAACCGGGAGGATGCCGAGGACTTGACGCAGGAGGTCTTTGTGAAGGTTTTCCAACGGTTGGATAGCTTCCGGGGGGAGAGCACCTTGGGCGCATGGATAAAGCGCATCGCCGTGAACGCCGCCCTGAACCACCTGCGCACCGCCGACCGCCTACGCATGGTGGCCTACGAGGGCCAGCAGCCGGAGCCAGTGGAGTCCGTGGACGAGGAGGGCTGGGCGCAGGACATCCGCCGCATCCACGAGAACATCAAAACCTTGCCGGACGGCTGCCGCACAGTCTTCTGCCTGCACCTGCTCGAAGGCTATCGCCACCAAGATGTGGCGCAGATGCTTGGCATCACCGAAAGCACCTCCAAGACGCAGTACATGCGGGCGAAGCGGTTGGTGAGGGAAGGGATGAGTTAGGAGCTACGAGGTGCCAGTTGCGAGTTACGAGTAGCCAAAAAAATTGGCGAAGTTGTCAGTTATGCTTTATCAACTCAGAACTCGAAACTTGCAGCCAAGCTGTCGCTGCTCGAAACTCAGAACTCGAAACTCGAAACTAAAAAAACAATGAGCGACTTAGAAAAATACATCCTCGAAAACCGGGACGAACTCGACCGGATGGAAGCTGTGCCGGAGGAGGCCATGTGGCAGCGGATACGTGCCAAGCAGGTGCCGCCGCCGCCCAAGAGCGGGTTCAATTGGAAATGGCTGTCCATTGCAGTACTTGTACTGGCATTGGCAGGGTGGGGGCTTTGGTTTTTCACGAAGCCAGAACCTCCGCAGACGACTCCGACAAAACCGCAGGTGCCCATTGCGGAGCAACCCGAACAGGCAGCGAAGGAGGAGCAACTTGTTGTTGCGGAGCAACAGCAAGAATCACGCTCACCTTCGGTTGCAGCGGCTGCGCCAAGGGTCGAGCAGCGCATTGCGAAGCAGCCCAAAACCAAACGGCGAACGCCTGCAACAACTGAGCCGACGCAGCCCGTGGTGTCAGCAGCAGAGCAGCGGATGCAGCAATTGGTGGCGCAAAAGCAACGGGAAATCGGCCTCGACACCCTTGACCGGGCGGCCTATGCCGACCTGCTTCGGGAACTTGATGAACTGGAAATAACCGTGCAGGAGGCCCGGCGTGACCTTGGCAACGGGCCGCAGCGGGAGCGCCTGATGGAGACGCTTATCCGCTATTATGAACTGAAAATCAGGATTTTGGAGCAAATCAATTATGAAATCAATAAAAAGGAATACCATGAAGCTTTGGAAAAAAGGATTTAACTTCCTGCTGTTCGCAGCATTGGGCTTGGCCATCCTTCAGTCATTCACGCCGCCGAGTTTTGGCAGCTTGGCCAAGGAGAAAACGGAGCGCACGAGGGTCATCAAAAAGGATTTCGATGCAAAATCGGAGATAATGGCCAGCCATGAGCACGGGCCAATGTTCGTAAAGAAATCGGCGGATGGCCGCACCCATGTGGAGGCCGAGATATTGGTCATAGGCTCGGACGAGGCCAGCATCGAGGAGATGCTGGGTCGCTTGGATTTGGAGACAAAAGAGGCTGCCGACCTGCTCGAACTCAAAACGAACTTGGGCATACAAAACTGGACCAAGGTGAACGACAAGGCCACCATCAAGTTTTGCGATGGCGACAAAATCAAGGGCATCAGCGACTTCAAGGTGACGATGACGCTGTTCGTGGCCGACCCCGAACGGTTGAAACTGTCGAACAAGTACGACAAAATAGAACTGACGGACGCTTTCAAGGGAGACCTTGCGGTGAACCTCTACAGTGGCGACCTCATCACGGGCGATCTTGGCGGGCAGTTCAGCCTCGACCTGAAATACGGCAAGGCCAAGCTCGGTGCGCTGGGCAAATCCACATGGACCATCTACGACTCGGAGGTGAGCAGCGGCCCCATCGAAGCGGTCAAGGTTTCGAGCAAGTACTCGGAGTACCGAATCGGCCCCGTGAGCGGCGACCTGTTTTTGGAGACGTATGACGAGGAATGGCGGATAGGGGATATTGGCGGGAGGTTGCAAATCAACGACAAGTATTCGGAGTTCAAGTTCGGCAATGTCGGCAGTGCCAAAATCCAGGTTTTCGACGGACAACTGGAAATGCAAAATGTGGGCGAACTGACCATTGAGGACACCAAATACACGGAGTACAAGCTCGCATCGGTGGAGAAACTGCAGCTCGGAAAAGTCTTCGACGACAGCTATGACATCGGCTCGTTGGGGGCAGCGGAAATCGAGGACACCAAATACACCGAGTACGAAATTGACAACCTGACCAAGGCATTGAACATCGGGCAGTCATTTGACGATGCCATCAAGCTGGGCAAGGTGGCCGCCGGGTTCAACCTCATCCAATTCGACGGCAAATACACGGAAATGGAGATGTACATCGCCGAAGGTGCCCAGTTCGAGTTCACCGTTGACCAGCAATATGGCGATGTGGACTATCCTGGCAGTAGGGCGAAAATCCGCAAGCATGTGGAGAAAAACAGCCGACTGGAAATCGTGGCCGATGTGGGTGGCGAGCAGGCGGGTGGCACGTTCAACATGGTGAAGGTCACGGGGTTTGACAATACCGTGACGTGGCGGTAAAAGGTTTGCTGGGAAGGGGCCGTACCAAAATACAGTTATTTGAAAATATTAATGGTCAAATCCTCTGGCCCCTGGTCAAGCTGGTTGCCATTCAGCGTGACGCTTTCGAAGGTGGAAACACTGTTGCAGCATTTGCTCTTGCCTGTGGCACCGATATTTACAAGTAGCGTGTCGGGTGGGAGGCTATCGAGTTTGAAGACAAAACCAGCCGCATTTTCAGAAGCTTGGATGGCAATGGTGTAAGGGTTGCTGAAGGTAATCTCGTAGCCTGGTTCCTCTCCGTTTGCACTTTGCTTGAGGGCGGTGATGTCCAAGCTGTCCAGCTTGAACCTTCCAGAGGTGATAAGGTCGGTGCTGTCAACGGCAGCGTAGAACCGGATGAGTTTGATGCCGTTGCCGGGGCAGTCCTCTACAAAGCATTTGCCGCAAGAATAGGCGGCGGCCACCAGCATGGCGATGGCAAATAAGCTGAAAGTCTTTCTCATGGTAAGAAGTCGGTGATTGAATTAGGCTGCAAAAATAGGCAATTGCACCTACTGCACCACCATTACATCCCCTTTCAGTAGTACAACAGCTTCGTCGAGAAACTCAACCTCTGCCGTCCAAGCGAAAATGGCATTCTGCATTTGCTTGCCCCTGAACGTGCCATCCCAGCCGATGCCGGGGCTGTTGGTCGGGAAGTCGTTCAGTTCAAACACATGCTCACCCCAGCGGCTATAGACGTTGAAGGACTTCACCCGAACGGCCTCGCCACCCGCATAGACGGTGAGCAGGTCGTTGATGCCGTCCCCGTTCGGGCTGAAGGCATTGGGCACATAGACCCTACGACGGGGGATGACCTCCACGAAAATGCTGTCGCTGGTCGTGCAATTGTCCTCAGAGGTGACGGTGAGCGAGTAGCCCATTGAATGGAAGATATAGGCCCAGGGGTTCGGGCAGTCGGTGCAAGATAGGCCGCTTACGGGCGTCCAGGCATATTGCTCCGCACCTGTAACGAAATCGGGCCTGAGCCGGAGGCTGTCGCCGAGCAACAGCGAAGTGTCGGCCCCAAGGTCGAGCACGGGGATGATGGCCGCTTCGAGTTGCACGGTCGTGTCGAGGAGGCAGCCGTAGGCATCCCGCACGGTGAGGGTATGGCTGCCCTCGCCGAGGCCCGTAAAATTGGTGCTATCGGCAAATGGGCTGTTGTTCAGCGAATACTGATAGGGTGGAATGCCCCCTGCCACGCTCTGTGCCAAGATGCTGCCTGTGAGCGGCCCTTCGCAAACAGGGTCATTGAACAGCGCCAGCAACTGCAAGGGGTTCGGGGAGTCGAGCGTGTAGCTGGCGGTAAGGGTACAGAGGGCCTGGTCGGTAACGGTTACGGTATAGACGCCGATTGGGAGATTGTCGGTCAGCGGCGTATTTGCCCCCGACGACCAAGAATAGGTGTAGGGCGGTAGCCCGCCCCCGGCAGTAGCCAACAGGCTGCCATCGGAGCCGTCGTAGCAGGAAACGTTGTAATTGCCGTATTGCGAAGCATCGGCCACCACGGTGAGCGGGGTTGGCTGGGCCACATCGGTGAGCACGACCACGTCGTTGCCGAAGGCATCCTGGATGTTGATGACATAGGTGCCCACGGGCAGCCCTGTAATCGTTTCGTTGGTGTTGATATTGGCCAAATTGCCGTTGCCGCTGGGGCCGGGCTGGCCGAGGCGGTACCAATCGTAGGTAAATGGCGGTGTGCCGTCCACCACAGTGAAGGTCACGATACCGTCGGAGCCGCCATAGCATTGCACTTGGCTCGCCCCGATGTCGGCTTGTATTTCGCAGACAATGGTGAATAGGTCGAGGTTCACGGTGCTGTCGCAATCGAGCCAAGTGGTGAGGCGCTCTTGGTAGATGCCCGTTTCGGTGTAGGGATTCCCACCAACCCAGAGTGTGTCGCCCTCACAGATATTGAGGTCGAGGTTGGTCACTTGGTTGGGCGCAGCCGTGATGGTCACTTGCACCACGCTGTCGCAGTCGGCTGGGGTGTTGTAATGGAATTCGTAGTACCCGGCAAGATAAAGCACGGTGTCGGCCACCATGAAGGAATCCCCGCCACAAAGGTTCTCGACATACACGGTTGGTTCGAGCGCTTCAATGGTCACAAGTTGGCATGTGGGCAGGGCTTCGTCGCAGACGTTGCGGGCCTTCACGCAAAGCTCGTAAGTACCTTCGGCGGGCCAGGTATAGGTCAGTGCCGTGTCAATGCCGACCGTGGTGCCGTTCACTGTCCATTGGTAAATTGTAGCGCCGGTGATATTGGGGGTCGTATAGGTAAGTTCGGAGCCGGGGCAGGCATGGGTGACGCCCGTTATGGAACCAGTGCTCGTAAGCTCGGGCACTTGCGTACTGCCGCTTACCACATGTATGGTGTAGTTGCAGATGTCGCCACCGTTTCCGTCCATGGCGAAGAAATAATATTGGCCGATGACAAGTGGCACTGTGTTGGTGAAGTTCTGGGTCGTATTGGGCAAGATTTCGCCATCGCAATTGGAGACCATTTCAAAATTCTCGCAGTCGGAACTTTCATAGATGGCTACTTCAAGGCCATTGTTCTGGCCGCCACCGCCGCCGCCGTTCTGGCAGTTGAACACGTCCACTCCAAGGGTGAGGTTGGTGCTGGCCGCCCGGAAGGCAATCCACTGGGCATTGTGGACGGTGGTGGTGCAGAAGTCGTCAGGCAATTCTCCGTCAACGGTGCTGCTGTTGATTCCAGTGAAGCCGTCAATGTCGCAGACCACGCAGGCATCTTCGCAAAAGCTGGTCATGGAAGCGGGAATGCCGCAGGGCAGTGGCTGTGCCTGGAGCTGGCTGGAAACGGCCAGCATGAGCCAAGGAAATAAGCGGAATAGTTTCATAAACAGGTATAGCCCCGCAAAGTAAGAGAATCTTATAGGGCGAGCCAAATGAGGTGAGGATTTTGTCGGAAGGGTTGCATGGCTGCTTATTCCCCTAAAAAACCTTTTCTGCGGCGGGCGGCGGAGCCGCCCGCCGCAGAAAAGGTTTTTTAGGGGCGGCAAACTGGTTTTTTGCTGAGGCAAAAAACCAATTTGCCGCCCCTTCAAGGAGTCCCGCCTTCCGGCGATGTGTGGAGGGCTCTAATTGGATAAAAGGCAAAAAATCGACTCGATGCCCTTCAAGGAGTCCCGTTTATCTGCCTCTGGCAGGCCTTCCAGCGAAAAAATGCTGCTTAGGTTGGCTTTAAAAACTGCATCAAATCGTTGATGGATGCCTCATACAATTTGTGATGGGACAGGCATCTGTTATTAACATACAATAATACAAACTGTAGCCGCTCAATATGGTCTTCCCTCATTTTGGGGGAGCCATTGAGTTTGAACACTTCGCTCAGGCGGGATTTTATTTTTTTCAATGCCTTGGCGTGTTGCTTGCCATCTTTGATGAATAAAAGCTGGCACTCCATAGCCAGTATCCGCTGATTGAGCTGCTGTATTTCGGGCTTTAAGGACTTGTCATTGTAGATGGTTTTTAGGCAATCCTCAATCGGCTGCGCCAATAGTTCCTCAGCGATTTTAGTGTTCTTTTCAAGGAATTTAGCTTCGTTCTTTCTGTTGATGCAGTTGGCAAGTACCCAATAGTAGAGGGCATGAATTCGCTTGCCATCCATTGGCAGTCCTTGATTGACTTTCAACGCTTCATAGAATGCCTTTTCCATGTTCTGCAAAGTTGTCAGATAGTTGAGCGACTTGTTTTGCCAAGCCGCTTTACGTCTAAGTGTGTCTCCCAACAGGCAGTTCCAATGGAAATTGGAAGAAAGTTTCAATTGCCTCTCTATACCTTCCAAAGCCTCATTGAAGGGGTCGGGCAACATTGGCAACCTGTTTAGTTGGGCGTACAAATAACTTTCCAGCGATGCGGTCATGGCAACTTTGCCCAATAAAGTGTGCCGCATTTTTTCCAACCTTGCTGACACGTAATCATCCTCCAACCTGGACAATTGAACAATGAGGTCAAGCGCCTGACTATGGCCAACTGAGCTTCCGATTTCATCATAACAATTTATCAGGTATTCTATCACCACGGGGTCTGCACCCAAATTCGACTGGTTGATGCTTTGCTGGATCGTGCTTAGTTCTGCCATCAGTGTTTCCGGGCCATAGCGGTTGTCGGTTCTGACTTGTATCAACCATTTTTCCATTTCAATGATGGCTTCCTTTGCGACCCTGAAAAATCGCTTGGTTTTTTCCACCTTCCGATTGCCGTTGGAGGTCAACTTGAAGAAAGGGTCGCCATAGCATTGATAAGCGCCCCATGTATTGGTATGGCCGTAGCTATGGTAACAGGCCTTGCGGGCCATTTGCACCGCTTCGCCAAACTCTACCCCAGACAGCATGGCTTTGTAGAACTCCTCTGCGAAAAGCAGGGCCGCACGGTCATCCACAGGCCACCCAGCGACCACCACGGCTTTTGACCCATTCTCGATGAATTGGGTGCCGATGTTTGCTGCCAGTTGGTACTTTTCCCGAAAGTGCGATTCAATGGATGGGTCAATCCTTCCGAGATAACAACAGTTGACGAAGACCAACTCTGGTACGGGCGCAATCTGGTTTATTTCCGCAGTTGTGATGACGGTGTTGCGCTGTCCATCGGACAAGAGGATGCCGGTTTCCTTCGATTTGCCAAAACTGATGACGCCATGACTGGCGATGTGCAGCACCCTATAACCCTCGAACAGGTATTTGAAAACCTCTGGTGCGGTGCTTCGAATCAACAAAATGGTTTCATAGCCATTGCGCCCAAGCAGTTGGTTGACTGTTTCGGCTTCAAGTGCGGCCCCCGGCAATTGTGGGATGCCCTCCTGGTCCGCCAACTTCGGGTCGCCTATGACAAGGGCCTTGATGCCATCTGGATAGGTGTTGACGGGGCTGCTGTAATGGGAAGACAACTGCCGTATCATCCCAGACCTTACGGCCATTGGTTCTGAAGGCTTGTTGTCGTAGTGCAGCAGTTCGAGTGGGTACTTGGCGGTTGTCTTGTCCAATATCCAGAGGATGTTCTGCTGGCTTCGGAATGTCTGGTGAAAATCTTTAGGAACAAACAACCCAAACATGGCCGAGGCCAACCGAATGTCCCAAACAGGTTGTTCGATGGCTTCGGCAAGCAGGGGGGCAATTTTGGAGGGATTCACCAATGAATTGCGCTCCGGCACGCTTGCAAAGCCGCTGTTGGCTGTGATGTAGAAACCTTTGCGCCCCTCGATTTCCCGCTCAGTGGCCATGACCCTGGCCCACCAGTCACGTCCTTCGTCAAGGTCGAGCAGGTTGCGGGTGCCATCCTTGAACACGATGGGATATTCCAGTCTAAAGGGATAGAACCTTTTCTCTTGTTGCTCCTGCAATTTGATGAAAGCCTGTTCTGCTTTATCGCGGTAGATTTCGACCACTTCGAGGCGGGTAATCTGCCTTGCCTTGTAGCGCTTCAACCGCTGCACGGCAATATTGGCGTTGCAAATGCCCTCCAATATGGCGGAAAGGGAATTGCTCATGGGGAGGTTCCCGTAGCCGGAGCCAATCAGCAAAGCCGAAATTCCAAGTTCCCCATTTGTCTCCGATTGGCTGTCATCAGGTGTAGGCGATAAAGTAAGCGGGTCATCACCCGATGGTTGCGAAAGGATATACTTCAAGCAAGCTTGTTGTATGCTTTTCGCCAATTCGGACTGGGTCAAGCCTTCCTTGGTGCCAAGCCCAACCACGATGGCGCCTTTTACGGCCCTTTTTGGATCCAAAACAACCATGCTCGTCCCAAGTGCCCCAGGGTAAATCTCCAACTGTTGGCGGTCGGATAAGGCAAAATTCATCTCGATATCAATCACCCGTTCGGCATTCATGATGGCGTCTCCGACGAAATGTCCGACCATGATGGGGAAAGAAGCAAACTTCAAATGTGAAGACAGAATGGAAACATTGACGGGCTTGCTTTGAGGGGCAACGACCTTGGGTATATAGCTGGCGGAAGAAGTGCCCAAAACCGCCCGCAGCAGGCCCAGGTTCGTGTTGGGCAATGGCTCGATGGCGGGCAGTTCGACCTCCTGTTGGCCGCGGGTAGATGGCGGACTCGTATCGAGCCTGAAGGTAAATCCCTTGGTCAGCAAATCAATGATGCCAGGGAAATTTTTGGGATCATTGGCAAGTTCGCCGTGCTCGGTGGAGGCATAGTAGAGGTTTTTCCCTGACTCCCTAATATCTTTTGGGATGCCATCATCCCAGGTTACGCTCCCATCTCCCCGGTCGGTGGAGGTAAAAATAAGTGAATAACCCACTGGAGGCTTGGCGATGGTCTTTTCGTCAAAAGGCAGCCGGTGGCCAAAACGGTTCTTGTACATGACGTTGTTCACCGTTAGCTCACTGTGGCCGGCCACATAGATGACGTTGCTCAGGTCAATGTCAACGTTCAACTTTCTGACATTTTCGCTTACCAATTTCAGGGTTTCATGGTCAGGGAGCGTCCAGCTACCCGTTTTTGTGGAACCCTCAAATGCCTTCCAAATGGCAATATTGTGAAAGTCATGGGCGGCCTGGATTTGATACGGCAGGAGTTCGAGCAGTCCGGGAAATTTCACGAACCAATTGAGCAATTGCTGCTTGGAATGGAACAGGTCGAGCTGCGAAAGTGCATTAATGGTGCGCCCAAAGCCTGTGATGACCTGCGGTATGAGGTAGGACCCTTTCCACGGCGTACCCAATAAGATGCACCGGCTTCCTCCCGATTGTGATTTAATGGTTTTCCAGGTATCGCTACCTGTTGCCATCAGTTGCCGCAACACAAGGCCGCCCATGCTGTGGGCAATAAAATGGATGGGTTGCTTGTGGTCGAGTAGTTTCTTCAGCTTTTCTTCGAGCTGTGCGCCAGCCTCTTTTATGGAGCGACGCCAGTCGTAGGGGAATATGACCACGTCGAACTTGTTTCTGCCCAATTCGCTGTGCAGCGCCCGGTAAGCATCGCCTACGACGGAGTCGGCAGTTACACCATTTTTATCTATCTGAATCTCTTTTAGGCCCCCTGTCAGCATTTTGCCAAAATTCACCCAAATTCTCGTTCCATCCACTTCAAGGTTGGATCCCATGATGCCTGGCAATAGCACTACGATAGGCCTGCTCCCGCTTGGTGGCTTGGTGTTTTCCAGTACCCCATCCGGGATGAAAGGAACACCTTCCCGGTTCTGAGCCCCGACTGCATAGCTCACTGGCTTGAAATCAGGCACCTTGTCTGGGTTCTCGGCCAAGAGCGCAAGTGCAATTGCCTGTTGTATAAAACTATCCTTGTAATAGAGAAGGTGCTGAATTACGCCGTTTTTGATGGGCAGGTAATAGGCATTGTCCCTGCGGGGCAGGCCCTTGGTCATGGAATCGGTGTCCACTACAAAGTCATGGGCATTGGGGAATACTTGGCTCAACTTCCGCCAAATTAATGGCCTGAAGAGCTTGTGCCCCCGCTGTGCATCACCTTGAATCACATAGAGCTTTTGGGGGAAAGGCACCTCGGCTTCTCCCTCCTTTTTGGGCATTGTGAGCCAATCCGTGTTGAGCAATTGGATATAATGCGACCCCGGCAGCATGGAATACATCCCTGGCAACAAGTCGGGGTTGGTCCGGTTCTTCGCAATGGATAGCGTCAAGCGGCGCCAACGTCCAACATCTTCGTTCAACAGCCCCAGCGTTGCTATGTCAACTACGTTGAAAATGCAGTTCAACACCAAATTGGCAAGCGGGTCGAGGCGGTCCGTTAGCAAATGGGTGCCATTGGCCGGACAGCAAACCCGCACGAATTTGGTGATGCGGAACTTCCAACCATCTGTATTGAGCAGGTCGCCGATAGCCTCCAATATCTCCGCATCGCCCTCGTTTTGGAGTGCCCTTAGTTTTTTTGCCCCGTTTTCGATGAACCCCGGCACATGGCAGCAGCAGGTAAGGAACTCGCCCACCAAGCCTCCCCTCGATTGCGTGAACAGATGGATTTCTTGGTCTTTAGGAGCAGCTACAGCTTTAAGCAATTCTATCAGTTCCGTCAAGAGGTCACGGAGGTTGGCTATTGGCCCTTCCGTCAACGACTTGTGTTCAAAGCTGAGAATATGATCGCCGTAATTGTTCTTGAGCTTCCGCCAATATGGACTTACGTTGGCACCATCTGGATCTTGATAGTAATCCCTGATCATATTGCCAAAAGCCCCCTTAGTATTGGCCCCGAAACCGTGAATCATTAGGAGGACAGGTTTCCCATGTTCATAATTGAAATCGGGGGAGGGCAATTTGGCTAATTTGTACTTGATTTCGTCGTTGTCCACCATGTACAAGCCAGTGCCATTCAGTCCAATATCGTCATTTTGCTTTTCCTCAATCGCTTTCGCAACTTCCAAAGTGCCCTGTCGAACGTCGTCCGGACGGAAAACCCGAACCAAGGTATTGATGAGCTTAAGAAAGCCTCGCTCGTCGCCGGTCTGTACATAAAGGATGGGGCGAAGAATCAGCTCGCTGCTATCGGCCTCCTCAGAGCGCAACGGCTTCCCATCGAAAAGCAGTGGAAGTTCTCCAGCCTCAACATACCAGACGGTTCCATCGTCAAAGGTCAGTTCCACTGGTTCCTCGGGGTTTACATCAAACTCCAACAGTTGGTCAGTATCGGAACGTTTAAGGCTCGGACGGTAGGAAGCCCTCACCAAATCGGCGTATTCGCCAAGTTGCTCCCGTTCTTCGGAGGTCAGTTCAGCCACTTCTTGGCCGTAAACCTTGATTTTCATAATGGAAGTTGCTTGTTTTTGAGTTAATGAATTGTGTTGCAGGGGCACAAACCAATTTCGCCCCTCGTTTGAGCTGACGCATTGCAAGATAACGTCCATTGTTTTTTTTGCACATATCGAGCGCCGCCTTTCTGCCTAAAACTACCTAAAATAGGAATGGCCGCAGTTCACGTTTCATGATTTTTGGCCCCTTCCCCGTGCGATTCAGTAATTTTGCGGAACCCCCATCCAGCATCCAAAATCCAGCATCCAGCACCATGATAGCCATTGCCCGTTCCATCAGCCCTCGCATGGAAGAATGCGAACTCACCCACCTCGACCGCCAGCCGATTGATGTGCCATTGGCCGAAAAGCAGCACGAAGAGTACCTCGACGCACTGCGCCGCCTTGGCTGTCAAGTGGAAATGGCCGAGGAATTGGCCCATTGCCCTGATGCTGTCTTCGTGGAGGATTGCGCCGTGGTGTTGCCAGAGCTGGCCATTATCACCAGGCCCGGTGCCGAGAGCCGCCGGGAAGAGGTGCACAGCATGGCCGAACTATTGTCTCAATATCGAGAAAAACTGTACTACATAGAAGCCCCCGGCACCCTCGATGGCGGCGATGTGCTGCGCATCGGCAACCAGCTGTGGGTGGGCCAAAGCGCCCGTACCAACGCCGATGCCATCCTGCAAATGCAGGCCATCCTGAAGCCATTCGGCTATACCGTGGAAGCTGTGCGGATGGGCCAGGGCTGCCTCCACCTCAAGTCCGCCGTGACGCAGGTGGCCGACGACCTCCTGCTGCTCAACCCCGCCTGGGTCCACCCTGATTACTTCCCCGACTTCGACATCGTCTTTACCGACCCTGAAGAACCTGCCGCCGCCAATGCCCTGCTCATCGGGGACACGGTCATCTTCCCAGTGGACTTCCCCCTTACCGCCCTCGCCCTCGCCGATGCCGGGGTAGAACTGCTGCTCGTTGACAATTCGGAAGTGATAAAAGCCGAAGGCGGGGTGACATGTTGCTCGGTGCTGGTGGGAGAAGGGTAGGGGATGGGAATTGGTGAATAGGGGCTTTCCAATTGCCAACATAACCAATTAAACAAAAAAAGCCCCCGGGCCTGACCCGGCGGGCTGTGTATATAATCTCATGAAAAGACAATCTGGGGGAAGCACCGTACCGGACGGCGTTCCTGGGTTGGATGGAGCAAATGGTGTTCGACTTGATTTTAAGGGTATTTGGGATATGTAATAATTTACACATATTACAATTTCAATATTTGTGCCAACAATTCGTCGCACATCAAGCGTTTGAATAGAACTGCGTTATGAAAAAGCTGGAAGGCTTGAAAAGGAGATGTGGGCAGGCGTCATAAACTTGGAGATAATCACCAAAAAACAGGTGTTGTCTTCTTAACAATTAGTACAAAAAGGAGCACACTGCCATTGAATGAAGGTATATTTGAACTAAAAAAATTAGTCTATGCCCGCCCTTAACAACAATCAACAGCATTACCTTGAATCCGTCCTTCATACGGAAAACATGCACCTAAAGAAACTCCACGGGCTTGTACACGAAGCGATGAGGGAGGAAGAACTTATTGTGAAGAACTTGATGCAGCAGAAGCCAGAAGCTTTGACAACTGGCCAGCGCATCGCCGACAAGGTGGCGAGCTTTGGAGGGAGTTGGTCGTTCATCATCAGTTTCTGCGTGATTCTTTTTTGCTGGATTGCGGTCAATGTAATATTGGCATCAAAGGCATTTGACCCCTATCCTTTTATTTTGCTTAACCTGATACTGTCCTGCATCGCAGCACTCCAAGCGCCCGTCATCATGATGTCGCAGAACAGACAGGAGGAAAAAGACCGCCAACGGGCAGAGAATGATTATATGGTTAACCTAAAGGCAGAAATCGAAATCCGCAACCTGCACCAGAAAATCAACCTGTTGATGGAGGAGCAGTTCAAGACCTTGATTGATATTCAGCGATACCAAGTGGAATTATTGGAAGAGCTTACTGGCCGGAAGAAATGAGCCATTATCAGGGTGGGTCGGTTTATTCAAAAAGGGATTGAAACGCTGAAGTAAACCATACTTGCCAAGCATCTATTTTGGGAACGCAAACATTGAGAAGAGGAGCCAACATTGGTTGTCACAAATTTGCATTTTTTGCGAAATAAAAAAACAAATTTCGTTGTCAGAGATTTTTATTTAGCCTAAATTTCGACTTTTAAATCCCATCCTTATTTTTCAATTGACCCGCCATGAAGCAATTTTATTACCTTTCAGTGATTGTCCTATTCGCAACCCTCACAAGCTGTGACCTATTTGACGACTCCCCTTGTGGTGCAAAGGACAGTTTGGACATCTATAAACTCGGTTCCTCCATCGTTGACTCCACGGATGGCATTTACTATTCCTACATGGACAACAATGACCGTGTTTTCCAATGGAGCCAATTAGTTGAAAACGTCTGTTCGCAAGAACACGTCAAAATTGAAAGCAGGATTGCTCTTTTAGATGAATCCACAACTGGCATCAATGCCAGGTCCAAAGTGGACTGGCTCTTCCTTTTCGAAGAAAAAATTTCGATGGCAAAGAGCGGCTCCGACTTGAAAGGAAACGGGGAGGCCGGCCTGAAACAAGCCTTTGGCGAAGACCCTGCATGGTTCGTGCCGGCCGTGGAGGTTTACTTCCCAACCAAAGGAAGTTACAGTGCTGATACAGCCTTCCTAAAGGCCAATGTCATCTCCGTGGAGATGATGGCGAAGTACCGAAAGCATTGATGCATTATACTGAGCGCTGCCAAATATTTCGGAAAATTGGGACAGGTCGTGCATGATTGATAATGGATGATAATCAGCCATTATTATCCAAACTGGTCATGCACAAAACTCGGCGGCGTGAGCTATACTCACCTATTTCACATCATAATAATCCGTCTCAAATTCCACCAATCCGAGTTTGTTGAAGAGGTACATCGTATCGGCCTCAAAGCTGCCCTGATAGGGGAAATCAATGGTAGCCTGGATAGTAAACTCACCTTCACTGCTGTCACCGTAGGCTTGTTTTAAGCCAATCTCATAGTCATTTCCTTCCCAACTTCTAACATCATCAAAACTTATAGCTTTCATATTCAGCTGCACTTCATAGAAGAGATACCAGTAAACCTTCGATGTGACGTTGAAGTCCCCCTCCTTATCTGCATAGACGGAAACAATGGCCTTTACATGCTTTTCCGGGCATACATGCTGCACCCATTTTTCCAAAATCAATGTAGAGCGGTAGCCTTCTCCACCGGGATAGTAAATACGGTTGAGTAGGGAGTCCTCACTGCCATCGGTGAAGAAGCCCGTGCCGTCCGCTGTTCGATAGAAGTAGCCTTCCTGTTTGTCGCCGCATACTTTGTCCTCCCCGATGCCAAGCAGGTCGCAGGAAGACTGGCCAATGGCGAATATTATGGTCAAAAAGAAAATCAGCTTTTTCATGGCAATTATGTTTTTGCCTGCGAAAGATTGCCCGTCAATCATCACTGCACTGCATCAATTCTTCTTGCGGGGTGTGGTCGAATGGCGTTCAACTTTGGGGGCAGTTTAAAGTACTTGTTGCCGAGGCACTTCCAGCTTTGGCGGTTGTACTAATCAAAAAACAACCTATCTCATTTATCCTTCACATCATAATACTCCGCCTCCAGCGTCACGTTTTGAAGCTTGTTGAAGAGGTACATCGTATCGGCCTCAAAGCTGCCCTGGTACGGGAAATCAATGGTCGCTTGGATGGTAAACTCGCCCTCACCGCTGTCGCCATAGACTTGTTTCAGGCCAATTTCGTCACTGCCTTCCCAAGTCCTCGAAAGACCATCGTTGCTGGCGGCCAATTCGATTGGCTCTTCATAGAAAAAGTACCAGTAACCTTTGGAAGTGACGTTAAAGTCGCCCTCAACGTTGGCGCTGATGCTGACCTTCACCTTAACGTGCTTGTCCGGGCAGACGTGTTGTACCCATTTCTCCAAAATCATCGTGGATCGGTAGCCATCCCCACCGGGAGTGTAGTTTCTGTCAAGGGTGTACGCCACTGCTGGGTCATTGAAGAAGCCTGTGCCGTGCGACGTGCGGTAGAAGTAGCCTTCTTTCTTGTCGCCGCAGACCTTGTCCTCGCCAATGCCAAGCAGGTCGCAGGAAGATTGGCCGAAGGCCAACAAAATGACGATTGTCAATAGCAGCTTTTTCATGGCGATAATGTTATTGGCTTGACATGCTTTTGAAACCTGCCAAACCTGTGTGAAGCATCAACTTTTCTCCTTCGTCTTGCGCGCTACTTTCGGGGCAGTTGATGGCTGTTTCTGCAATTTGGGCGGGGCAGTTCTTGGCCTGTCCACCTGAGGTCGGGTAGGGCTTTCCCGTTTGCTTTTTTCCCAAACATCCCGATGCTGTGTCTCTGCTTTTTGCATTTTGGGTAGGTCGAATTTCGGCCGCTCCTTGGGCGTTTCCTTTCTGGGTGTCACAGTCGGTTCTTTTTTTGGTTCCGTTCTCGGTTGCTTTACATCGGGTTTTGCAGGCTCCCGCCTTGGTTCGCTGGGCTGCTTCGCAATGGGCGGTGCCGTGCGCTCCTGTTCCCGCTTGCGCTCTACTGAGCCAGAAAGGGTGGGGTATTGCTTGCGGTTTTTGTCCAAATATTCCTTTTGTGAAACGGGCTTGTCAACGTGCGTACGATTGTAGCGCTCCCGTTCCGTTTCCAGCTTGCCATACTCCACAAATTGCCTGGAATCAGTCCTTGCCCTGTCCAGCCAGTCGTCGGTCACGATGTCACGGTTGCGCCCGTGCCAATTGCGCACGTTGCTGCTGATGCTGCCCGACGACCCCCTGTGGCCGTAGTAGTGGTTCACATAGCAGCTCGACAGGTGCGGGTAGTAGTAGTGGTTCCAAGGGTGGTAGAAATGCCAGTCAACGAACCAGAACGAAGGCAGGTCAACGATGACGATGACGTGGTTGTGGCCCCAGTAGAAACCCCAGTCGTACCAGTAAGGGTAGGGCCGCCAGCGGGCGTAGGGATACCACGTCGGGTAGCCGAACCTATAGGGGTAGTTGTAATAATAGTAGTTGTATTCAATGGGGCGCTCGTAACGGTCTTCCTCATCGTAATAAAGGTCGTCGTCATAGTCGTAGTAAGCATCGTCATAGCCATATTCATCGGCGTAGGCTTGGGCGGCGGTCTGCAATTCTTCCTCGGCCTGTGGGTTGTTGGCGAGGTTTTGCCGCCATTCTTCCAGTTCCTTGGCCCTTGCCTCTGCCACAACGATGCTCAGCGAGTCCATTTGTGCCACCAACCAAGTCGGGTTCTTGCGGTAGAGGTCGCCCACGAGCACCGTCAGGCGGATATTGTCGGTGAGCAGGGTTAGCACTTCGGGCAGGTCAACCAATTGCCGCATGGCATCCCTCATGGTGGAAGGGTATTGCGACATCAGTTCATCGAAAACGACGTCCCAATAGCGGTTCAGGCGGTGTACTTCCACCAGCACGGGGTAGTAATCGTCGGAAAGCTGCCTTGCCCTCGGCACGATTTCCTTCGGGAAATCCTGCACGGCCACCTCGAAATCAATGCCCTGTTTTTGCCCACCTTCCACGATGGCCGCCACCAACCCTGGGTAGCGGGTCAGGTCCCAAACGCTCGACTGCACGGACTGCGGGTATTTTTCGAGCAGCGCCTTGAAGTCCTTGCTCGTCTTGCCTTGCATCGTCTCCAGTTTGATGAGCGCCTCCGGGAATTTTGAGGCTTCCAGAATGGCGAGGCGGGTGTTGGAAGGGTAGAGTGCGAGTGCCTCAATGGTCTTTTGCTCTTCTTCCAATATTTGATTTAGGAGTGCTTGTTCGCTCTGGGCGAGTGTTAGGAGGGGCATCAAGATAAGCCCAATCATTGCTGCCACCACTTTTGAATAGGCTTTCATGGCTTTTGATTTAACAGTGGCGGGCTTTCGGGCCATCGGGCTGACATCCCGAAATCCACTTGACCCGAAAACCCGCCTGCATTTTAACTTTGGTTCTTTGGGGCATTTGGCTTTCAGGGCCTCGGCTTGGGAGTCGGTTTCAGGGAAGTCTTAGAGAGGGGGGAGAGGGTGTTTTACCTTTATCCCAGCCTTTTATCTCACTGCAAAGTTAAATCGCATCTACTGTTTATTTAAATGACCTCAGTCAGGTAGGAGGTTGATTTTGGTCAAGGCAAAATCATATATATACCCCACGTTAATAGGTTTTATGAAATGGGGTTTGGGGCCAAGCCCAAATACCCCCTCTCCCCCGACGAGCCACCGCAGGTATCCATTTAGGGTTTTTCCATGCGTCGCCATGAGGCGGGACTATTAAAGGGGCAGCAAACTGTTCTTTTGCAAAGCAAAATTTTCGATTCGCCCTTTCCGGGAAGGAGCGGCACACTAAATAGATACGAGGCTGTATCATAAGTCAAACTGCAAACGTGCGCACCAAATTAATCACGCAACGCCGCAAAGCTCGCAACGATAAATTTTGACGTGGCGACCGTGGCGGCGTTGCGTGAAATTATGTTTGGCGGTCGTTTTGAAAAAACGACTTATGATACAGCCTCAGGAGGGGGATTCTATACGTTTTTGATTTGCACAAAACCTATTGGTGTGAAGTATTCGCTTGCAATAAATCATCAGTATTCATGCGGATTCTCACCCATATTCTTGCAATATCTCTTAAACTTTGTTTTCCATTCCGATATTTAATTTATCAGGGCTTCAATCTTTATTTGCCAAAGTTATTAACTGCTCCACTTTCACTTTTCAGCCTTGAGCCTCATCATTGAAGGGTTTTACCATTAAATCTCCCAATTATGAAAAAGCGGACAAACACTTTCATGCAGCGTGCGGTCATCGCATTGGTTGCGGTGCTGTTTAGTGTATTTTTCACGCCTATCGTCTTCGCCCAGTCCGTTTGGACGGGCAACGCAGGCACCTCCAACTGGAACACGCCCGGCAACTGGACGGGTGGCGTCCCAGCGGCGGGAAAAACCGTTACCATCTACCAATGCACCACCTGCCCCGTCATCAACACGATGGGCAACGAAGCGGCCTTCGTGCAAGTGTATGCAGGCGGCAAACTGACCATCGGTACGGGCAGCCTGGCCATCTCCAATCCCGGCGGGCCGGGCATGAAGACGCAGACCAACTCTCAGGTGAACGTTAGCACGGGTGCGAGCCTCACCATCCAGAACTTTTGGGGCGAAGGACTTTCCGTGCAGGGAGCGCTCAACAACAACGGAACTGTGACCATCAATGGCGGCCACACAGGCGTCTCCGTCGTATCGGGCGGGGCATTCGCCAATGGGCCGACGGGCAGCCTGAGCATATCCGGCTCATCGCTCAACTATGGCTTGGTCGTCGAAGGTGGCTTCAACAACCAGAACGTTCTTTCCATTGACGACGCCAACAACGATGGCATCCATGTGAAAACGGGCACCACCTTGAACCTCGGGGGCATCGTGAGCATCACCCGAACGGGGGTGAACGGCATCTATTCCAGGAGCACTGTCAACCTCAGCGGCAACCTTGCGATTGACAATGCGCTGAACGGCATCTACCTGATTGGTGGCATCGTTAATAACGATGCAACGGCCAAGCTGACCATCAGCGGCTCGACCTTCCTGAACGATGGCATCTTCCTTGACCCCGGCACCTTCAACAACAACGGGGAACTGGCCATCAACAACGCCCAATCGAAAGGCATGGAAATCAGCAGTGCCTCCACGTTCAACAATTTCAACAAAATCACGCTGAACGTCCCCGCCTGGGCAGGCATCTTCAACGTGGGTGGCTCGAATTTCATGAACAAACCATGCGCCTTGATAGAATCAAATGCGGCCATCGTGAATTATGCCAATTTTACCAACAAGGGCATTATTAAAGCGCCAAACGGAGGCGGTACTTCCATCAACACCAACCACGGTGCTTTGATTGGCAACTTTACCGTGGCCAACGGAAATGCGGCCATTCTGGATGGTTATGTAAACGTGTGGACGGGTTGCGCCAGCACCGAATGGAACGATGCAAAGAACTGGTATCGGACTTCTACCTCGCCCTATACGCACACCATCGTGCAAGACGCATCGCAAGCAAGCGGCAATTCGCCCGTGGTCACTGCATCATCAGGTACGGGCAAATTGACCTTCGATAAAAACGCCCAAGTGCTCATCAAATCTGGTGGCAGTTTGGGGGCAGGCTCCTATTACGACGAGACATTTCCCATTGAAATCAAACAAGGGGCGGTTGTTACCATCCAAGCCAATGGGAAATTTGCTGGCCGAAGGGTAATGGTCGCTGGCAAAATCCAAAACGCAGGGGAAGTCTCCATTCCATCACCTTGGCACAGCGTGGGGAACATCAGTTTGGCGGGCGGCAGTTTCATCAACCAGCTCGGTGGCAAGCTGATTACCGACGTTGGACAATATGGGGCTGGTGTGTACCTTACGATGACCAGCATGGCCAACTTGGAAAACAGCGGTACCATCTCTATCGGTGGTGCTGGCAACATCAACCTGTCGCAGAGCAGCTTGAAGAACCTCGCAGGTGCCACCATCACCATCGGAAGCATGGCCGGACAAGGATTGGTCGAAGTCTCAAGCAACTCCACCTTGCAGAATATGGGCAGCTTGACTTGCAGTGAGGTGAGGACTTACAACTCCAGTTTCAACAATGGTGGAACTTTGCAGTTGAGCAATTCCGAAAAGGGCATCTGGGGCCAAGAGGCCACCTATTCCAATACAGGCACCATCAACATGTCGCAGGCCATCATTATCCTGTATGGAGGCAGTTTCAACAATGCGGGCACCATCCAGATGGCCAACCCGCCCGGCGATGGACTCGTGGACGGAACACAGTTCACCAACAGTGGTACGCTGAAAATTGAGTTCAATCCACCCTCGCAGCACCACGCCGTGATGGTACTCAATGGGGCCAGCTTCACCAACACGGCCACGGGCAACGTGCTCACCAAGAACATGAGCCACGGCCTCATCAACTGGGGCAATTTCATCAACCGGGGAACCTTCAAAGTGGATGGGGCAACTTGGCGGGGCATCGAGACCAACTCCTACTCCAACTCGCCGTTCCTAAACGACGTGGGGGCTACGCTGACCATCAACGGCGCTGCCGACATTGGCCTTGCCGTTTTTCAGACGCCTTTAATAAATGCTGGGCGCATTGAAATTAGTAATACTGCCGAACGGGGGCTTTATCTTTCTACCCCATTTGAAAATCTGTCAACAGGCAAGCTCGTCATCAATCAAGTTGGCACCTATGCTTTAAATAGCAATGTTAGTGCAAAAAACTACGGCACAATAGATATTTCAAACTCCATTTTGGAGGGGATTGCTTGCGTAGGTCAATTTGAGAACTTTGCTTCCGGGGTTGTCACGGTATTGCAAAACCAACCATCTGTTTGGCCAAGCATATCAAATGGTGGGTCTTTTTACAATGCCGGAACCGTTAATTTCCTCGGAGACAACCTTAAATCCGTTACCAATGGTGCCGTAGCAAGTTTTGTCAACCGTCAGTGCGGTATCTTAAACATCAATGGTTTGATTATCAACAATAACAGCATCTCAAACCAAGGCTTTTTTAAAACCACTTTTACAGGGGCAAACTTGAACCCGGGCACTTTCACCAACACAGGCGTCATTGAAGACTTCAACAACTCCTTCAACGGCGTGGCCTACTCGAACAGCGCTTTCCGCATCCGCCCAATCAATGGCACGGTTGGCGGCGTCATCTACAATGCCGTAGAAGCGGGTGGTACGCCACCGATTGTGATTGGCAACACTTGGTACAAAGACCAGGCGCTGACGCAATCCGCTGGCATTTTCAATTCCACCATGAACAGCTTCACCCCCACGGTCGGCGTTGGCACGCATACGCTGTATTTCACGGTAAAAGACCTTCCGGGGAACTGCACCAAAACCGTTTCCGTCAAGGTCAGCATCGCCAACGCCATGATTGGTAGGGGTGAAAAAGCCAAGCCCGACATCGTGCTATTCAACTACCCGAACCCGTTCGTGAACGAGACCCGTATCAAGCTCAGCCTGCCCTTCGATGCCAAAGGCAAGCTGGTGGTCTATGACCAGTTCGGGAGGCTGGTAACGGTGGTTTACGAAGGTGAATTTTCGGAAGGTGAACTGTACGAGTTCAGCGTGGACGCCAGCACAATGAAAGTGGCCAGTTATGTTGCCACGCTGGTATTGGATACAGGCAGAACCTACACTGCGAGGATGGTAAAAGCAGATAATTTATAAGGTCTTCAAATTTGGTGGCAGCGGAGTATCTGCTCAACGTGCCGCTGACACCCAAAAGGTCGAAAAGGAAAATTTGATTCACAATTTTCCTTTTCGACTAAAAAACATTCCGGCGGTGTGAGCAGCAGAGCAGTTCACGCCGCCGGAATATTTTTTAGTTGCAGGTTTTAAAAGCCCTAATTTTAGCTCAGCTTTTAGCCAATATCTGTTTGAGCGGGGAATAAATATGCTCCACTTCGGCAAGTGGCATTTCTACATTATCCTTCAAGGTGAAAATGGAAAGTTTGGCTACCGAGCCGTCTGGGTTGTAGCTGGTTCTGATGGTGGCCGGGCCATATGGCGAGGCGGTCATCCGGCGCTCAATCTCTTGCCTGTTGCTGTTGTAGGTGAAGTCAATCCTGCCCGACCATTGCAGCAGGTACTGAAAACTGATGGACTTGATGCGGCCATCCGGCTGGTATTCATAATCGCAAAAAGGGCCACCAGCCCCCAAGCGTTGGTCGTAAGTCCTTCTCACTACTTTGCCGTCCTTCATTTTTTCGGTGCCGTCATCGCCCTTGGGGGCATTCAGCCACTCTTGGGAAAATATACTGGGAAACTCCCATTTAAAGCCCCTCACCTCGGCTACTGGTTTTTGGCCCTCAAACCCATACCGCACGTTTCCAACATACTCGAACTTATGGGACAGGCTGTCCATGACGTAAAAGCGGCTTTCGGTATAAAACGTTTGTGTAAGGTTGCGGTCGTATTTGAAGCCGATGCCCACCAGTTTCAAATAAGAAAAATTTTCTCCTGAAAATGTCATCGGCTGCTGAAAAAGGATACCGTCCATGCCTGCTTCAAGGGCATGCGACCGAATGGCATCCACCTGTTTGGTGTATCCGCCGTAGCTTTTGTCGTATTCGAGCGCCAATAGCTTGGTATAAGGCTCACTGGGTGGGTTCTCCCCTGGAAAAAAAACATCGAGCCTTGGGGTAGGGGAGAGGTTGGGGAAATCAGCCAATTTAATAACACTGGTTTGTGAAATGGCCGACTGGCCGACCAATAGCAAGAAGGTTAAAATGCCGAGTAGAACGTTAGCTTTCATCTATGAATAATTTTTTCGAAAGTTACCTGTTCGCCATAAATCATTAAAACAATGCTGGTTTATTAGCAAAATTTTAACCGTAAAAACACAGTGGGCAGCCGGGTAGCTTCCGCCCCGGCTGCCCACTGCACGTTGTCAAACTGCCGGCTAAAATCAATGCCGTCCCCAAAGTTCCACTTCTGCCCGTTGGTCGGCGAAGTTCTTGGTATCATAAACAAAGACCACCTTGCGGATGACCCGGCGATTGCCCTCCAAGTTGATGACCCGACTCTCGCCGCCCGCACGGATTTCGTCACGGGTCTCCACCTCCTGCTCTGTGCCGTCGCCGAAATGGATGACCATTTTGTGCATGTTGATGCGGCCTTTTTTGACCAAAATCTTCAAAGCGGTGAAGCGGCCCTCGGAGGCGGTTACGAGAATCTCGTCACGGTCAGCTGCGAAGTTCACTTTGCGCTCGCCGAGCTTTTCCCAGCGAGGTGGGGCGCAGTGATTGGCAATGGGTGACAGGTGATTGGCCGTGGCAAAGTTCACAGCGACCAAGAGGCAAAGGATGGATGCGAATGCTTTCATTGTCGTATTGATTTTGTTGATGAAGATGATTGAAAATGAATCTCTCTGACTAAAGCCAAAAGACTGGGTTTAATGCCCGCTTTCATAAGAAAAGGTTTAGAACTATAATACTCCAGCAAGCCCCGTCAACCGTTTCGCCATCAAGGTTTCATCGAAGTCCACGCCCTTGTGCTGAAAGATGAAATCGCTGCGCCTCTCCCAGCCCATCTTATAGTAGAAGCCCAGCCCAACGGGCGAAGCGGTCAGGCATATTTCGTCATGGCCTTTTTGCTGCGCAAAATGCTCGATTTGCCGCATCATCGCCTTGCCGATGCCCCTCCCAAAATGTTCGGCATGGGTGTAGAACCCGACCACGTAGGCATCGCTGGTGAGTGCGACCGTGCCGACCAATTGCCCGTCCATTTCTGCACAAAAAACGGCTTGTTTGGTTATCTTACCCTCCATTGCCGAAGGCGAATAATAATCCAGGAACGCCTCCATCTGCACCGCAGAGTAGTATGGGTCAAGGGTTGCGTGGGCACTTCCGGCTATGAGCAGGCTGAGGGCCTCAGCATCAGCGAGGACGGCGGGACGCAGCACAACGAGTGCTTGATTTGGAGGAGGATGTTCGTTCATCAAAACGATTTTATTTTTATGGAGCCATATCGCCGAAAGGCGGCGGGACTGCTCTCAGGTTGAATTGAAAAGCAGCAGCACAATAACCCAATGCCCATGCCACCGCCTCTAAACAACTTTGTTCCCAACAAAGTGCAGGAAATCCTCCCGCTTGCCCTTGCTGATGGGAAGTTGCTCCTTGCCGATAAAAAGTGAATTGCCCTCAATGCGCAGAACAGCGTCAATGTTCACGATATAGGTGCGGTGGATGCGGAAGAACTTTGCCGCAGGCAACAACTCCTCCAATCGCTGCATGGCCAGCCTCGCTACGATGCGTTGCGTGGCCGTGTGGATGCGCACGTACTCCCGAAGGCTTTCGATGTAGAGTAGGTCGGCAAAGTTCACCTTCACGATTTGGTGGTCGGTCTTTACGAAGAAATAGGCCTCTTGGACTACCTCTCCCTGACTGCTTGCCCCCTTGGGGACAATTATTTTCGACACCGCCTTGTAGAACCGCCCAAACTCAATCGGTTTCAGCAGGTAATCCAGCACGTCCAGTTCGTAGCCTTCGAGCGCAAACTCCGAATAAGCCGTCGTGAGCACCACAGCGGGAGGGTTTTTCAGCATCCGCAAAAGTTGGATGCCCGTCAAATCTGGCATTTGGATGTCGAGGAAGAGGAGGTCAACCTGCGTTTCTTGCAAGATGCCCTTGGCAGCGATGGCACTGTGCGCCGTACCGACAACCGCCAATTCTGGAATTTTGGCGGCGTAGGCCAGCAACAACTCCACGGCGGGCTTTTCGTCGTCAACGATGACGGTTTTTATTTGAAACATTTTGTAACAAATTTTTTAAAACAAGGTACGAATTTGTTTTTTTATTTTTCACTCGTCCCTCAATCACCCGCTATTCCGACTGTAAAATGCACCAGCTACGTGGTGGATGAACGGGATGCCTTGCGCAGGCACGTCCTCATCTTCATTGACGGCGAAGTTATCAACCACCGGGAAAAACTAAGCGGTGCAGTTGATTTAAGATTACCTGTGAGGAGAATGGTTGCCGGATATTCCCACCTAAAAAACCATCCGTTGGCGATGGCTTTTTTTAATCAATCTACTTAATTTAACATAAGTATAATTATGAAATTAATAAATTTCTCCTTTTTCCTGGGGAATCGTCACCCAGCCGTTTTCCGATACGTCATCACCGCCAGCGCATTGAAGAGCACGCCGAGGCTAATCATCACGTAGAAATTATAACGGATGTCCGCCCAGCCGCTGCCCTTGAGCAGCACCAGCCGCATGACCGTCACGAAATGGGCGATGGGGTTCGGGATGGTCATGGCCTGCGCCCATTCCGGCATGGATTCTATCGGGGTAAACAGGCCGCTCATCAAGATGAAAATGACCATGAAGAACCAGGCGATGAACATGGCCTGCTGCTGCGTGTCGGCGAAATTGGAGATGAAAAAACCGATGCCCAGCACGGCGAAGATATTTGCTACGCAAAAAGCAAAGACCAGCCCAAGGTCGCCCTCCATCGGGATGTTGAAGAGGAGCTTGCCAACGGTGAGGCCCAGTGCCAAATCGAACAACCCGATGAAGAGGAACGGCAACAGCTTGCCCAAAATGAACTGCCATTTACGGATAGGTGTCACGTTTATTTGCTCGATGGTGCCGATTTCCTTTTCCCGCACCACGTTCATGGCCGAGAGGATGAGCACCAGCATGGCCACCAACTCGCCGAGGATGCCGGGCACCATGAAGGTCTTGTAGTCGAGGGAGGGGTTGTACCAATAACGGCTGACGGTGGACGGTGGACGGTGGACGGCGGGTGAGAGACTGCCGACTACCGACTGCCGACTGCCAACTTGAACAAAATTCGCCATTAACTCGCTTCCGAAACTTTGGAAAACCTCTCCGGCGTAGCTGGCAGCGAGGCCTGCTTTTTGGCCGTTGATGGCGTTGACTTGGACTTGCAATTGGGTCGGTTGTTTCTTCAAAACATCCCTTTCGAAATGGGCGGGAATGGTGAGGAAGACGTCGGCTGCGTCTTTTTCGATGAGTTCAAAACCTTCGTTGTCGCTGAGGGGCATCCCGGCAAGGGTGAAATAGCCGGAGGCGGTCAGTTTGCTCACCAACTGGCGGCTGGTGCTGCTCCGGTCTTGGTCGAGCACGGCGAGGGCGATGTTCTTCACATCGTGCGTGGCCGCAAAGGACAGGATGACCAACTGGATGATGGGGAACACGAAAATAATGGGCAGCATCGCCCGGTTGCGGAAGATTTGCAGGAATTCTTTTTGTAGTAAAAGCAGGACTGTACGCATGGCCTAAACAACAATTTAACAATCAAACAATATAGCAATCAAGCCAACCTCGTTTTGAAATTCTTCATTGCAAGCAACAAAAAAAACAGCGACATCCCGCCCAGCACCGCCGCTTTTTGCCAGATGAAATGCCAGCCGACGCCCTTCAGCATCACATCTTTCAAAATGGCAATGAACCACTTGGCAGGTATGGCGTTGCCGATGATTTGCAGCGGCACGGGCATGGATTTCAAGGGGAAAATAAAGTCCGACAACAGCACCGTGGGCAGCATCAGGGCCATCAGCGACATCATCATGGCCTGCTGCTGCGACTTGGCCTTGGTAGAAATGAGCACCCCCAGCGATAGTGCTGCCAAGACGTACAACACGCTCATTATCAGCAACAAAGCCATGCTCCCCCGGATTGGCACATCAAAAACCAAGTTGCCAACAGCCAGTACTAATACCCCGTCCATGAAGGCAATCAGCACGTAGGGCACTACCTTTCCCACTACCATCAGCAGCGGGTGCAGCGGGGATACGAGCAGCAGTTCCATTGTGCCCAGTTCCTTTTCCCGTGCGATGGTCAGCGAGGTCATCATCGCCGAAATGAGCATCAGGATGAGCGCCATCACGCCCGGCACGAAGAGGTAGGCGGAGACGAGTTGGGGGTTGTAGAGCATCCTCGTTTCAACAAGGATTGAAGGATTGGAGGATTGAAGGATTGAAGCTGGGGCCTGCTCTTGCTGAAAGGTGGCTATCATTTGCGAAGCATAGGCGACCAGCGTGCTGGCGTAGTTCGGTTCGCTGCCGTCGGCAATGAGTTGGACTTGGGCGGTTCCCCGTTTTATGGCTTGGTCAAAGCCGGGGGGGATGACGACGGCCATTTTCACCTTTCCCGTCTGGAATTGTCGGTGGATGTCGGCGTAGTTCTGCACCGTGCCATTCAGCCGGAGGTGGCCGGAGGCGGTGAGTTTTTGGGTCAGCTTGAAGCTGAGGTCGTCCTTCGCTTGGTCGAGGATGATGATGTCGGCGTTCCTGAACTCATTGGTGATGGCGTAGCCAAAAATGATGACCTGCGCCACGGGCATCCCCAGCAGGATGAGCAGCGTTCGCTTGTCCCGTAGGATGTGGCGAAACTCTTTTTTGACGAAGGCCCAAAATTTATTCATTGTTGAATTGCTTCATTGTTAAATTGTTTCATGGACTCATGGCTTCATGGTTTCACCAGCCATAGAACAGTGAAACCATGAAGTCATGAGTCCATTTCACCCCCTCGCCAGCTTCAAAAACACCTCATCCATGCTTCTTGCCGAGTACATCTGCTTCAAGTTCCCCGGCGTGTCCAGCGCCTCGATTTTGCCGTTGACCATGATGCTCACCCGGTCGCAGTACTCGGCCTCGTCCATGTAGTGCGTGGTGACGAAGACCGTGACGCCCTGCGCTGCCGCCTTGTAAATCATCTCCCAGAACTGCCGCCGGGTGATGGGGTCAACGCCGCCCGTCGGCTCGTCGAGGAAGACGATGCGGGGGTCGTGCAGCAGTGCCACGCTAAAGGCCAACCGCTGCTTCCAGCCGAGCGGTAGGGAGCCAACTTGCTGTTTTTCAACGCTTTGCAGTTCCAGTTCTTCGAGCAGTCGCTCCGTTTTCTCCAAAACCGCCCGCCGCCGCAGGCCATAAATGCCGCCGAAAAAGCGCACGTTTTCCCGCACGGTGAGGTCATCATAAAGGGCGAATTTTTGGCTCATATAGCCTATGTTCCGCTTGATTTTTTCGGCTTGTTTGTAAACATCGAAACCCGCCACGCTGCCCTCCCCGCTCGTCGGCGAGAGCAGCCCCGTCAGCATCTTCATGGCGGTGGACTTGCCCGCCCCGTTGGCACCGAGGAAGCCGAAAATCTCGCCCTCCCGCACCTCGAACGATATGGCGTCCACGGCGGTGAAGGCGCCGAATTTCTTGGTTAAATTTTTAGCGAATATTGCCGTTCCCATTGCAGATGTTTCAAACCGTTTAACTTTGATGGACTGTCTATCAATTAAACGCAATCCATGAAAAATGCTTTACTCGTCTTTGCATTGCTGCTTCCAACTTTGCCATCATTCAGCCAGACCGAATTTGCCCCGGCTGGCGCTACTTGGAGCTATGCCTACCAGACCTATTGGACCAATTTCAATGGCTTTTTCGTCTTGAAATATGAAAAAGACACTGTTCTGAACAACCATACCTGCAAGAAACTCCATGCCTCGATTTTGGATAGTTCGTTGGTACAGGTGAACCAGCAAGACTATTTTATCCGGCAGTCCGGCGATTCAATTTTCACTGAATTCGCAGGTCTTGGCTTCAGTATTTTCCTTTTCAAAAATAAGTACCAAGTCAATGAAACTGCGGAGTTTGGCTTTTTGTGGAATGACCCGCTCACCGTTTCCGCCTTCGAGAACTTGACCTTTGGCGGCCAGTCCACCAAGAAATACATCCTCGATTCCAATGGTGTCCTTTTTGACCAAACAGCCATCTACGAGCGTTTTGGCCCTGAACTCGGCTTCTTCCAAAGCTGGTGGGGCGTAGCCGTGGACGGTGAATCGTACCGCCTGCTTTGTTACCAAGACGACGGTTTTCCACTCGCCGAGGTGGGCAACGGCCCTTGTTTCGGCCTTACCCCTACGGTGGAAAACGCCCCGTCAACTGGCAATCTGACGGTCTTCCCCAACCCAACTTCCAATGAAATCACTTTTGATTTTCATGGAAAAAATCCGGGGCCAATCGGTGTCTCCATCCTTGGTTTAACTGGCCAAATGATGCTCAAAAAGACGCTCCCAGCCAGCAGCCGTCTCAATGTTTCATCGCTGCCAAACGGCATTTATTTTGGAAACGCCATTGCCGACGGGCAAACGTTCGCATTCAAGTTTGTCAAGCATTAATATATAAAGCAGCCACTGAACCGCCGCATTCGCACCGAGAAAGCCAAATCCCTCAACCCTACCCCACCTCAAACGAGACGGCGTCCACGGCGGTGAAGGCATCGAATTTTTTGGTGAGATTATATGCTTGTATAACTGCGCTCATTTTTTCAAAATAATCCACCATCTGAAGATATGCTGTGTAAAAAACCGAACACAGTGAATGCCAAAATAAGTAGGATAATATTTGCCAACAATACACCCCATTTCTTCCAACGATGCTTGTATATATACCAAATCGAAAACACAAGGTTTATGAATAATTGTACCCAAAAACAATTCAAATCAAGCCTTTTTAGGCACACATTTCCATAGTCATCCTGGCCACATATCTTTGATATTATAGCCATCCAAACTACCATTATCAGCAGATTAATTGGAAAAATTGTTTTAAGATTCATAGTTTAAAATCTATTGCATCAGCGCCATAAAACAGTCCTCCACCGTCGCCTCTACCTGCCGTACTTCTATTTTTTCATGCCTTTTGCTCCGCAAATAATCAGCAACTGCGCCCTCCTCGACCCTGCCCTTCGTGGTTAGGTGCAGGTACTCGCCGAAGGGAAAGGCCGTGTCCGTCATTTCATAGTCCCGAAGGTCTTGAATCAGTTGGTACATGCTCGCCGTGCGCACCGCCAGTAGTGGTTTTTGGTAGCTCCGCAACAGGCCGTCCGGGGTATCCAATGACAAGATTCGGCCATGCTGGATGAGGGCGATGCGGTCGCAACGGCTCGCCTCATCCATGTAGGGAGTGCTCACTAAGATGCTGATTCCCAACGCTTTAATCCTATCCAACATATCCCAGAACTCCTTGCGGCTCACGGCATCCACGCCCGTGGTCGGCTCGTCGAGGAGCAGCAGTTCGGGCTGGTGGATGAGGGCGCACGAGAGCGCCAGCTTCTGCTTCATCCCTCCCGAAAGCGCCCCCGCCCGACGGTTTTTGAAGGGCTCCAATTGCACATAAATATCCTTAATCAAATGGTAGTTCTGCTCGATGCTCGTCCCGAAAATGGCAGCGAAAAACTCCAGGTTTTCCTTCACCGTCAGGTCTTGGTAGAGCGAGAAACGGCCCGGCATATAGCCTATCCTCCGCCGGATTTCATCGTAAGCTTTCACCACATCGTAACCCAACACCGTGGCCTCGCCCGCATCCGGCAGCAGCAGCGTGGCGAGGATGCGGAACAGCGTCGTCTTGCCCGCCCCATCCGGCCCGATGAGGCCGAACAGCTCGCCGGGCCGCACGTCGAAGCTGACATCGTCCACCGCCTTCACCTCGCCGAAGGACTTACTGATATTGGATATTTTGATGGCGGATTGCATTGATTATCAACTTGTTACTTGGACTGCTGACTGCCAACTGCCGACTGCGAACTAAAAACCACCTCCCCCGGCATCCCAATTTTCAACTCTCCCTCCCCATTCGCCACCTTCACCTTAAAAGCATAGACCAAATTCACCCGCTCCTCCTGCGTTTGGATGGTCTTTGGCGTGAACTCTGCCTTGCTCGAAATCCAGCTTACCGTGCCCGTCAGCGGCTTCACACCGCCGCCGTTTTGGTCAACCAGCACGCTCACCTGTTGCCCGATTTTCAGACCGGGCAACTGCGCCCCGCTCACGTAGGCCCGCAGTTCCAGCGTGTCGAGCGCAGCGATTTTGTAGAGCGGCGAGCCAAAGCCCACCACCTCGGCGGGTTCGGCGATTTTGGTCAGCACCGTGCCGTCCACCGGGTTGCGCACGTAGCAGCGGCGGATTTGCTCGTCAAGCACCTTGATTTGCGCCAGCACCGGGTCTTTTTCACCCAAAATGCCCGTGTTCACTGTGCCCGCCGAGCGCCGTGCCGCCTTGATTTGGGCGTCCACCACCTCGATTTGGCCGTTCATATCGTCGAGCTGCTTGGGCGTGGCGGCCTTGTCGGCGAGGAGGCGCTGCACCCGGTCACGCTCCCGCACGAGGTTGCGGCGTTGCTCCTCCAGCACGGCGATTTGCGGGTTGGGGTCCTGCTGCTTCTTGCCGATGGTGCCGAGGCTGGCAGCAGCCTGTTGCTTTTGCAGGTGGAACAGCGTCGTGTCCACCAGCGCCACCAGTTCGCCCGCCTTTAGGGGTTCGCCTTCGGCAACGTGAAGGAACAGTAATTTACCGTTCGCTTCTGCACTGACGATGGTCTCCACCGCTTCGAAATTGCCGTAGGCGTCGGAGCGTTTTTCTTCTTTTTTGCAGGAGGCAAACGCCAGCAAAAAGAGAAAACTCCCTTTCAGAATAGCTGTTAACTTTGTTTGACAAAATTCCTTCATCATGAATGTAAGTATTGAAGCGAGAAAACTTAGCATCATCGAACATTTGGCTGAGGTTGAGGATAAAGCTGTTATCCAACAAATCGAAAACTTGCTAAAACCACGTTTGGATTTCTGGGATGAACTCAGCGAACGTGAAAAGGTCATTATCAAGCAAGGTTTAAATGACCTTGAACAAGGCAAAAGAGTTGATTTTCAAGTATTTATTAAATCACTATAGTAGCACCGATTTTCAATTTCTTCCGTACCTCCGTCCACCGTTTACCGTCCACCGTCCACCGAATACCACGTCCGCCACGCCGCCTCCACCTGCGCCAACTGCACCCGGTGCGCCTCCATCGCCAGCCGGGCCTGTAGCTCGGCATCCGATTGTAGCAGGTAGTCCGTGGCAGTGGTCACGCCGTTCTCCAATTGGCTGGAAAGCTGCTTCAATATCTCCGCCTGCAGCTTCGCCACCTCCTCGTCACGCCGGATTTGGTTTTGCAGCTTCGCTATGTCCTCCCGGAACTTGCCATCCTGGTGCTGGAGCGTTTGGGTAAACGTTTGTTTCTGATTTTCAATCAGTTGCGATTGTACGGACAACACCTCCCGCTCTCGCTCGGCCTGCTTCCAATCCCAGAACTTCCACTGAAACTGCACCCCGCCGATGAAGTATGGACTGATTTTATCATCAAAAAAATTCAAGGGGTCGGGGTAGCCGAGGCCGGTGGTGGCAAAGGCGGCGACCCTAGGTTTCCATTGCGCATCAATCAAGTCGGCGGAGGCGAGGACTTGCTGCTTTTGCAGGTCGAAAAGGGCAAGTTCGGGTCTGCTTAGCTGGAAATTGGGAAATTGGGAAATTGGGAAATTGGGTACCTCCATCTTGGCAGTTTCATCCAATTTTTGCCCAATCAAACTACTTAAAACCGACAACAAAGCCCGCCTGTCGCTCTGTACTTCCTCGATTTTCGACTGGATTTTTAGCTGCTCCACCCGCAGTTTCAGTACCTCGCTTTCGAGGGCTACGCCGTGCTTTACCGCTGCTTCCACTTGGGCAGTTTTCGCCTGCAAATCCTTCAGCGTGAGGTCGAGGGTCTTGGTCTGTTCTTGCAGCAGCAAAGCGCCGAAAAAGAACTTGTCCACCTGTTCCCGGAGCTTGTTCAGTTCCACCGCAATTGATTGATTGTCAACGGCCAACTTCGCTTTTTCTACTGTTTTTTTAGCCTCGGCGAGGCCGCCGTCGAGTAACACATAATTGGCCTCCAAATTGGTGACGATATTGGTCTTGGGGATGCGTACTTCCACGCCGGGGAAGCTGAACGGCAGGCCAAAGACCTCGTTTTGCCAAGTGGCTTTGGCGTTCCATTGCAGCGTGGGCAGGCGGCTGGCGTCCACGTTTTCCAGTTTCAGTGCGGTGATTTTCTCAAAGAGCTGCGGGTTCTGGGCAATGGCCGTGTTGGCCTCGGCGAGCCGATAGCAGTCGGACAAGCTGACACCCGTTTGGCCGAAGGCCGAAAGCCCAATAAACAAGAAAATATAGCTGAGTATGCTTCTCATTTGCTTTTGAATTTCGGGGGCAAAACTGGGGCAAGGTTCCGTCCTTTTCATAAAAATGCAACGAATGGCGGGATTATTCCTGCGAATGGTACTGCCGAACCCCAGTTCGGTCAGATTCACGCCGAACTGGGGTTCGGCGGTACGGTTCGTTGCGGAAAAACGGCGGTTCGTTGCAAACTTGGTGATGGCATTGCGGAGCAAACTACCTTTGTAAAGTTTAAACGTCGGGTTTTTGGAACCTCGCCGACGTTGTTTTATACACATGAAAAACAAAGCCACCATCGTCGGCCACCTCGTTTTTTGGCTGCTTTACCTGACCGTCGTCGGCACGGGCGGTACGCTCTTGGGCGACCGTCAGCAGGGGTGGGCCTTCGTCTGGAACAGCATCGTGTTTGGTGGGCTGGTGATATACGGCAACCTGTTTTTCATACTACCTTACCTTTTGGAGAAAAAATATGGCCGCTTCGCCATGCTGGGGCTGGGCTTCGTGCTGTTGCTGATTTTGCTGAGGTTTCAGGCCAACCGCCTGTTTGGCATACATTTCTGCGAGCAGTATGGCTGGCCCGCCTATTTTTTCATGTCGGTTCAGGTGTTGGCGTTGTTCCTCCTGAGCACCATGTTCGGGGGCTTCATGCAGTGGTACAAAGACCGGGAACGTGCCGCATTTTTACAAAAAGAAAAGCTGGAAGGTGAGCTGAAATTCCTCAAAACCCAGGTGAACCCGCACTTCCTTTTCAATACCTTGAACAATATTTACTCCCTCGCCTACCGCCAGCACCCGAACACGGCCCCGATGATTGCAACCCTCTCCAAAATCATGCGCTACCACCTCTACGATGGCAGCCGGGAGCGGGTCAGCTTAGTGAAAGAGGTCGAATTGTTGCAGGATTTTATTGCGCTGCAAAAGCTGAAATACGGCGACTCTATCAATTTGGATTTCTATTCGGAAGGTATTGAAAATCAACACCTTATTGCTCCACTTCTACTGATAAATTTCATCGAAAACAGCTTCAAGCACAGCGATGTGGACGCCAACCCCAACGCCTTCATCTGCATCAGCCTGACCATAGAGAATGGGCAGTTGAACTTCTCAGTGGAGAACAGCTTCCGTCAGTCCCTCACCTCCAAGGTCGGGGAGGTTTCGAACCTCCCCGAGGTTCAGGCAAATAAAGGCGTCGGCCTGAAAAACGCCCAGCGGCTGTTGGACTTGGCTTACCCGGGGCGGTACAAGCTGGTGCAGCAGGCGGAGGGGGGAGTTTATGGGATGCAGTTGAGATTGGAGATTTAACCCGCCACGCCACGCACCCGTGCCATTAGCCATTTACACAGTTTTTGAAGCAGTTACGATTTTAGGAGCCATTCCATGAAATCCTAAATTGAAATGCAATGAATCCCCTTTTAAAGGTGAGGGGCCGCTTGATGGACTAAGGTGACGCCTCAAAATGGCCATTCCGATTGTGCTAATTTCTAAGGTAAGTGCGGCCATTTTGAGGCGTCACCTTAGTCTTAGCCTTGCCCTTCGTTTATCATTTCCACCTTAAAGGGTGGATGAGCGGAATCATTTATAATTTTTTAGAACCAGACCCCAGTCCCCAGCGCCGCATTCGGGATGCTGACATCGCCAATCTTTGTGCCTTGATAACCTGCATAAACCATGAAGCGCTTCAAGTGAACCTGTAGCCTCGCTTGGTGCTGGCGGGCATAGACGCCATTTGGGAAGCCAAACTGGCCATCGGCATAAAGGCTGAGAGGTTGCTTGAAAAACCAAGTGAAGCCCATGTTGAGGGTGGGGCTTCCATAGAGCACCGATTCATTTCCAGCATTGAGCAGCATGAGTCCCCCACCCCACCAAAGCTGGAATTTTGGGTGGTGGACGCGGTTATAGTTGAAGCTGAAATTGGTAATGCCGAACTGGTCGGTCTCCTCGCCGTTGCTGTTCGGCTCATCCAGCGATTCAAAAAGCTGGAGGTGGTTGGCTTCGAGCGTGAGCGCCCTATTGGGCGACCATTTGGCCTGAAAAAAACCGCCAAAAACGGCATCCTGGTCTGTCTGCAAATGCCCTGTCAATTGCAGCGACATACGTTTTTCGTTGCCCATGTCGAGCGGCAAATAGGTACCGCTGTTGTCGCCGTCGGCATATGGATATTCGTTGAAACCAAATTCACGGGCCGGCATTTCATTGGGGCCACGGAACAACAGCCACCAAGTTGGCTCAAGTGCAATATTGAAGAACAGGTCGGCCCAAATGGAATAGCCATTCCCGCCACCACCACGGCCGCTGTCGCCGCCCGTTCCCCCACCGTTGGAGCTTCCGTTTTCAAGGGCATCCTTCAGGCCTTCAAGTTTCTGGGCCTGCGAAAAGAGCGGGAAGAAGGCCATCGCAAGTAAAAAGACTGTCTTTTTCATGGAGTATTATGATTTTAGGTGCATTCTGATAACGCCCATTGTTCTTTGGACGTTGCACCGCTGAGGTGTTAAGCAAGGGTTAAAATTGCCGCACCCTTGCTTTAAAAGACAGCCAAAATTCGCCATTCGGTTTGTACAAAAAAAATGGTTTTCGATGAAATCACCGAAAACCATCATTCAATGCCAAGTATTTGCGATTAAGCTACAAAAACATCCTTTGGAGGCGTTTGTGCGCTGAGCAGCTTTGGCAGTGAGACCACGAGCACCCCGTCCGTATAGTTGGCGGTGATGCCATCGGCATCAATTTTTTCGTTCAGTTGGAACTGCCGCTCAAAGGCCACCGTGCGGAACTCCCGCCTTGTCCAATTCTGGGGTGCGGCGAGGTCACTCTCCTCCTGCTTTTGGCAGGCGATGGTGAGTACGCCATCCTGAACGCTAAGTTTGAAGTCCGATTTGTTGCGGCCCGGAGCCGCAAGGTGCAGTTCATACCTGTCCTGTTGCTCCTCGATATTCACTGGTGGCTGGAACCAGCCGCCTCGCATCCAAGGGTTTCCTTGCGCCCAGCGGCCACCATAGCCGCCCATCCGCTTGTCGGAGTGGCCGTGGCCACCATGCATTCCAAAATGATTTCCGTAACACATAATTTTTAAATAGTTGTGGTCAAAAAGGTGAGGCTGCTGATTTCAGGTTTCATGCATCAGTGCAATGTATTTGCCTGAACCCAAAAACCTGAAACCCAAGTCCCCTACCCTCTTGCGCCGGGTGATGATTAATTAAACAACTTCAATGATTCGGCCTTGGGGCATCCAGTCGAAGGCTGGCTCGCTGCGGCGGGGGTCAATCGGCACGGGCTGGCGATGCCTCATGGCTGCTACATGCATGGGGTGCATCCTGCGGCCCATCGCCAACTTACGGATAAGCATAAAGGCTCCGCCAAAGATGACCAAGCCGACCACGGCCGTCATTATTAGTTTGAACAGGAAAAACAAGGCCACGATGCCCACGAGCGGGGCAACAAAAAATGGAAAACGTCGCATGATTTGGATTTTTTAAAATGAAGAAATCGGGTGATTTATGGCAGCAATTTCATGTTTTAATTTGCCGCACAATAAGGAAGACGACCTGCCCATTTTTTTACTTTAAAAGATTTGATTTTTTTTCAAAAAAAATAAAATAGAATTACAGTTAGTTGATTATCAATCCTTTAAAAAACCACCCAAACACTCGAAATAATTGAACCGACCTTTTAAGGTGATACACCAAATGCAACGATTTAGACCCGCAAGAGTCATCTGGCGAATGGTCCATCTCTGACAAGACTGACCCGGAGACACTGACCTTGACTTATACAGAAGATGGTGCAGAGGTCGTGGAAGAATTCGACATCACCGAAATCTCTGACGATAAGATGGTATTGACTATAGAGGTGCCATTTTTCGGCACAATCGTCAACACTTACGTGAAAGCATAACCTGTTTGAATAAAGCGGGAATAAAGGCCGCTGGGGTTTCCCTAGCGGCCTTTTTTATGCTCGATTAGCCAATACTTCCCAAGCTCCTCCCTCGTAAACGATATCGAATCGCCTGATAAAATCTCTCCCGCCAGCGCCGCCTTTTTTTCCTGCATTTTCAGGATTAACACATAGGCCCTCTACTCAAACAATCCCAATATCCATCACTTATTCCTGCGCATTCGCCCTTTTTTTCATAATCTCCCCCATGTTCTCGTGCGCCCACCGTGCCAGCCCCTCGATATGCGGTATCAGGCTCTTGCCGAGCGGCGTGATAGCATACTCGACCCTCGGCGGCACTTCGGGGAAGACGGTGCGCTTCACCAGCCCGTCGGTTTCGAGGGTGCGCAGGGTGACGGTCAGCATTTTTTGGGAGATGTCGTCAATGGTCTTGTGCAGCTCGTTGAAGCGCATGGTGCCCGCCCTGCCCAGCAATTGGATGACCAGCAGCGACCATTTGTCGCCGAAGCGGGCCAGTACGTTGCGCACCGGGCAGCTCTCGTGGATACATTTTTCAGAACTATTTTTCATTCTAACGCTTTGATTATCAGCAATGATTACTTGAAGGTAAGTTAAGCACTTTCGGGTGCCTTCTTGTTTCGGGCGCACACCAAATTTAGCTTTGCCCCAACAAAAGTACGCTACGAACTTTTAGTAACCATTAAAATCTTCGATAAAAATTTAGAACATGAGTCAAACATTGTTTACGCCCCTTCACAAGAACGGCGCTGATTTCAAGAGCAGAATCGTGATGGCCCCCATGACCCGCTGTCGGGCTTTGGGCAACGTGCCCAACGATTTGGTGGCAGAGTACTACGCACAGCGGTCCACTGCCGGATTGATTGTCACGGAAGGCACTTCGCCCTCGCCAAATGGCCTTGGCTATGCCCGTATCCCCGGTATTTTCAGCGAGGCGCAAGTGGAGGGCTGGAAGAAAACTACAGAGGCCGTCCATGAAAAAGGTAGCAAGATTTTCCTGCAAATCATGCACACGGGCCGGGTAGCGCATTCCGCCAATTTGCCAGCAGGCGCTAGGATTCTCGCCCCATCCGCCGTCATCGCCGAGGGCGATATGTGGACGGACACGCAGGGCATGCAAAAGAACGAAATGCCAGCGGCCATGACCGCCGAGGAGGTGCAAACGGCTATCCATGAGTACGTGCAGGCCGCCAAGAACGCCATCGCCGCAGGCTTCGACGGCGTGGAAATCCACTCCGCCAACGGCTATCTGCCCAACCAGTTTTTGAACCCGACTTCCAACCTCCGCACGGACGAATACGGTGGCAGCATCGAGAATCGCAGCCGCTTCGTGCTGGAAATTGCACAGGGCATCGCCGACGCCATCGGCAAGGAAAAGACGGGCATCCGCTTTTCGCCCTACAACCCCTACAACGGCATGGGCCCCGACCCCGATACTTTTGCCACTTTCGATTACCTTTCCAAGGAGCTGGATAAAATGGGCATATTGTATATCCATTTATTGGATTATGCCGCCCGCTCCAATGAGAAAGGCGTTAAATTGATTGGTAAAATAAGGGAGAATTTCAGCGGCATATATATCCTGAATGCAGGTTATACAAAAGAGCGGGCTGCTTATGCGTTAGACACCGAAAAGGCGGATATGATTGCGTTTGGCTCGTTGTTTATTTCCAATCCCGACCTGCCTTATAGGCTGGAAAACGACAAGGAATTGGCTGCGCCAAACCCCGCAACGTTCTATATGGCCGATGCAGTGGGATATACGGATTATCCGGCTTATGCGGGGTAAATATGGGTTAAATGATAAAAGGAGGGCTGCTGGGAGGTGGCCCTTTTTTTGTGCTGCAGCGTGTTATTTTAGTAGCTGCATCTTAAAAGGGCGCTAACCAACTTGCCTAAATACGGCATTTCGGGGTTTCCAAAAATCACTTACCTTTGGACAAAACTCAAAGAAAATATGAAAGGAACGGGAGTTGAAGAAAAACTGTACAGCTTTGAGCAATACTTGGCCTTCGAGCAGCAATCGGAGGCAAAGCACGAATTCTATGACGGAAAACTCATCCCTAAGGCGTGCGGCACACTCAACCACAGCATCATCGCCAACATGATTGGCGCCCTACTTTTGAATTTTTTGCTTTCAAAAAACCGAGACTGCCAAGTCGCCAATAGTGATTTGAAGGTTTACATACCCCGCACCAACCGGGGCGTTTACCCGGACGTGACCGTCATCTGCGACGAGCCTCAATTTTACCTCAATAGTCCCTCCGTCATCACCAATCCACAGCTTATCGTTGAGGTACTCTCTACCGAAACGGAAAGTTATGACCGCACGACCAAGTTTGAAAATTACTGCTCCATTCCCTCCTTCCGGGAGTATGTGCTGGTGGCACAAGACAGGCCGTTCATTGAGGCGTTCTACCTCCACGATCCCGAAACGCAGCTTTGGAAAATCAGCCGGGCGAGTGGACTGGATGCGTCCATTACCTTGCTTTCGCTGGGCTGTGAATTGAAGTTGAAGGAGGTGTATAGGGGGGTGAAGTTTTGAAGTGAAACAAGCTCTCCAACCCCGTATCCAAACAAAGCCTTGCCATTTGGGATGATTTAGAGAGTGAATTGATTGGCAAATAAGTTGATTCGTTATTTTGAAAAATGGGGATTTCACCCTACATTTACCTTGTCTATACAGATTCTAAAATCTATTAGAAATGCGATTTATTTTATGAAAAGGAGAACCATCTTGTTAGTGTCGTTGATGCTGACCATAGTTTTTATTTCTATTGCACTCACGGAGGTTTCAAGCAGCAAGGAAAGTTATGCTTCAATGGTTGACCCAATGGTGCCATATTTGCCAGAAACCCCATTTAACTATGATATCATATTCCCCCAACATGCACAAGAGGGCAATCTGGACACCAACTATGTAAACAGCTTTATTGCCCCAAACACTGCCACGCTCGGTCGTGTAATCTTCTATGACAAACTCTTATCAGCCAATAACGAGTTATCGTGCGCCAGTTGTCACAAGCAGGAATTCAGCTTTGCAGATAATACCCGTTTTAGTGCAGGTATTGGTAATGTTTTCACAAAAAGAAATGTGCCCAATATTAATGACATGGGGTACTTCATTGAATGGTTTACGGGAGACTTGAATCCAACCCTCTTTTGGGATGCAAGGGAGCATAGGTTGGAGGATATGGTGCTCCAACCTATTTTGCACCAAGAAGAATTAGGGAAACAAATGCCTGTGCTCATAGAGAAAATGAACAATACAAGTTATTACCCTAACTTGTTCGAGAACGCTTTTGGAACACCAACAGTAACCCCTGAAAGAATAGCAGTGGCACTTTCTTGTTTTCTGCGCTCCTTAGCTGTATTTGACAGCAAATATGATAAAGTACAAATGGGATTGGCCACTTATACACCAGAAGAACAAGCTGGTCAAGATTTTTTTAACGGCTTCTGCGGCCACTATTGCCACCACTCACCCGCATTTCAAATGGTATTTCCCGAAAACAATGCGTTGGATTTAGTATGCGAAGATATAGGTCATTTTGTGGTCACTGGTCAAGATGGTGATAAATGCAAGTTTAGAAGCCCTAGCCTCCGCAACCTCAGCCTGACTGCCCCATATATGCACGATGGAAGATATTCGACCATTGACCAAGTAATCAATTTTTACAGCGACAGCCTACAAAGTCCTTACAATTCTTCAATGGCTGCGCTAGTTCCCGGAACTGGGCTGCATTTATCTATAGTTCAAAAAGCACAGCTTAAAGCATTTTTGCTGACACTGACTAGCCCAACAATTACCAGCAATGAAAAATGGTCAGACCCTTTTACAGATGTTGATGGTATTATGAACGTGGTTACACGAAACCAAATAGAAGTGTACCCAAATCCATCTTCCAATAGTTTTACAATACAATTTGCCAATCCGATTGACACTCCCTATGAGGTAAACATCTTTGGATTGACAGGTCGTAAGTGTAAGTCTTTTGAAGGGGCTACTCGTGAGTTGATTATCAGAAAAGGGGATTTGTCTCCAGGGATATACTTGCTGGAAATAAAATCTAATTCAGTAAGTGCCCTTCAAACCATTGTAATACAGAATTAATTAAGTTTCATCTTAACTCAACAACTCCCCCAACTCCTCCCTCGTAAAAGCCATCCCATCCCCGCTGGCCAGTATCTCCCCCGCCAGCGCCGACTTCTTCTCCTGCATTTTCAGGATTTTCTCCTCGATGGTGTCTTTGGCGATGAACTTCACGGCCACCACCTTCTCCGTCTGCCCGATGCGGTGCGCCCGTGCGATGGCCTGGTCCTCAACGAAGGGGTTCCACCACGGGTCGAGGACGAAGACGTAGTCGGCAGCGGTGAGGTTCAACCCTACCCCACCCGCCTTTGTCGTGATGAGGAAGGCCTGCACCGCCGGGTCGGTCGTGAAGCGGTCAACGGCCTGCTTGCGGAAGGTCTGCGGGCTTTCCCCCGTCAGCCAAGCATAAGGGTAGCCGGCCTCCTCAAAATGCTCCCGGAACAGTCGCAGGTATTTCTCGAACGAACTGAACATCAGGACTTTGTGCCCCGCTTTCCTAATAGTCTCGTAGTATTCAAGCACATCTTGAAATTTGCCGGACGAAGCTGCCCCGATAGGGATTACTAAGCCCGACGCAGGAGGGATTGGTAAGCCCGGCCCCACAGGAGGGATTGGTGCCAGCAATTCCACCCGCTCAGGCTTAGCAATCCCTCCTCCGTCAGGCTTACCAATCCTTCGCTCCACGTCCACCAGCGCCGGGTGATTTGCCAACTGCCGCAGCCGCATCAGCGCTGCCAGCACGGCAATGCGGTTCTGTGGCTGCGTCGGGTCGAGCTTCAGGATTTGGTTGCGCACGGCGCTCTTCTCTTGCTCGTACAGCTTTCGCTGCGGCTCGGTCATTTCGGTATAAAAGACCAGTTCCGTCAGCGGTGGTAGTTCCGGGGCGACCTCCTCCTTGGTGCGCCGCAAGAGGTAGGGCTGCACGAGGCGGCGCAGTTCGGCCTTTTTCACCTCGTCCTGCCGCTTTTCGATGGGCTGGATGAAATGTTTTTTGAAATAGCCAAAACTGCCCAACATGCCGGGGTTCAAGAAATGCATCTGCGCCCAGAGGTCGGCCAGTGAGTTCTCGATAGGCGTACCGCTGAGGCTGATTTTGTGCTTCGCAACGAGTTCGCCCACCGCCTTGAACACGGCGCTTTCGGGGTTTTTGATGTATTGGCTTTCGTCCAAAACGACGTATTCCCATTCGATTTTGCGGAGCAAATCCATGTCCAAGCGGGCGGTCTGGTAGGTCGTCAGCACAAGGTCATAGCGGGCGAGGATGCGGGCGTCCTTTGTGCGTCCCGGCCCGATGTGCTTGCAGATGGTGATGCCCGGGGCAAATTTTTTCACCTCCCGCTCCCAGTTGAAGACGAGCGAGGACGGCAATACCACAAGGCATTGCAACGGCACAAATTCCTCCGCTGCGTCAAAAAGCGTCATTGCGGTTGGCTTCGCAATAGCGGGTTTCCGTTGTTCTTTTGCATGAAGCAGAACCGCCAGCGTTTGCAGCGTTTTCCCCAAGCCCATGTCATCGGCGAGGCAAGCACCGAGGTTTTCCCGGTAGTGGTTGGCCAGCCAAGATGCGCCTTCCAACTGATAGGGCCGAAGGTCGGCTTTCAGCAAGCTGGGAACCTCAAATGGGGATGAGGAATGAGGGTTGAGGGATGAATTGGCCAACACGTTCAGGCCGAGGCCCTCTAAAAGGGGTTTTTGGGACTTGGCCAAACGAAGCTCATCGCCATCCAATTGGCCGAGGTGCGCCAAGCCGTGAAACTTAGCCATCCACTCCTGCGGGATGATGAAAAACGAGCCGTCGGGTAGTTCGTACCACGGGTTTTCGGTGCGGATATGGTTTATCAGCTTCGCAAAGGGGAACTCCCACTCCCCCACCCTCACCCGAATACGCAGGTCGAACCAGTCGTTTTCCTGTACCACTTCCTGTGACCATTCCGCCGGGGCGAGGCTGATTTTTTTATCCTCAAAAACAGGCATGTCAAGCGTGAAACCAGCTTCGCTCAAGGCTGCCGTATTGCTCCGCAACCATTCAATCATCTGGTAAAAATGGTCGTTTGCCTGTTTCGTGCTTTCGTTATTTCTTCGCTGCCAAAGGCTGCCTTCCGTTTGCGCCAAATCGAAGCCAATGAGCTTGTCGAGATAGGCTTGTTCGGCCTCCTGCTGCCGTTTCACCTGCATCACCCGCACCTCGCCTTTTTCATCGAAATGCAGCGCCGTGCGCATTTGCCGGGGGTCGTTTTGGGCAAACTGGGTGCCGAGGTAGCGGAACTGCACGGCCAGCAGCCATTCGTCCTTGAAGAGGTGCTTGGTAAGCGTCAGGTCGCAACCCTCGATTTTGCGGGTGCTAGTGATTTCAAAGCCTTCGGCCTCTATTTCCGCCCGTTCCGCCGCTTTCAGGATGAATTTTTGAAAATACTCCTTCATCGCATGGTTCGGCACGGGCACCTCATCCTTTTGCATAAAAGGCTTGAGCATGTTCCCGTTCAGGCCGGGCAGCGGGTACAGCACGTCGCCGACCAGCACCCAGCCGGGGTTGTTCGTGAGCACGATGGGCTGTTTCCAACGCACAAGCCAACGCTCTTCATTGGTGGTGAAATTGAGGCGGTAAATGACCTTGTCCTTTGTTTTCCGAAAAATCAAATGCGGGGTGATGGGGCTTTCGGGATGGCGCACGAGTACGTCCTTCATCAGCACTTTCTTGGCGGCCATGAAGGTGAGCGGCAGGCGGTGCTCCACAATTTTCCGAAGGAAAACATCCACTTGGCGGTGGACGTAAGCATCGGCGAGGCGCTTGATTTCTTCTTGTTGCAGCAGTTCTTCGAGGGGCTTGGGCTTGCCCTTGGGTGGGTTGTACTTGGTCTCCAGCGCCCGCTCCGACAGGCTTTCGATGAGGTCAAACAATTGCGCCAGCAGCGGCGTCAGCTCGATGCCATAGCCGGGGATGGTGATGGGGGAAGCGGTCTGGAGCAGGAAATTGAGCGTACCGTCGGCGTCCGTCCCGACGATGTTCGCAGCGGGCAGGTACCAGCCGCCGGGCAGGTAGCGGCGCAGGTCGAAGACGACGGTGGCGGGGGGGAGGTTGGGCATGGGTTTTTCGGGCGAAGGTAGGAAAGGGAATAAATTTATTCCGTATCTTCAGTAGCCCAAGCCAAGAATTCTTGTCGTCGTCGCTGCGCCAGGGGTATCCTTTGCCCACCTTCCATCAACACGACGCCGCCCTCTTCTTTCAGTATTTTTTTGACAAAAAGCCGGTGAACCATGAAGGATTGGTGTATCCGAAAGAACGACCGAGGGGGCAAGATTTCTTCAAAATCCCTGATAGACTTGGCCACAACATGGCGTTCTTTATTGGCAAGCAAGAAAGTCGTGTAGTTGCCCTCAGATTGCAATGAGACAATTTCATCCAATCGCACGAAGGCTAATCCCTCCTGCGTCGAAAGCGTAAGATTAGAGAATCGCTTATGTTTGGTGTCGCTGAGCATGTTTTTAATTTTTTCCGAAAAATTGGCCTGCCCCCCCATATTGAGCCGTTCAACAGCCGCCAGCAATTCCTTTGGTGAAATGGGTTTTAATAGGTAGTCAAGGGCATTGTAACGGAAAGCCTTCAGGGCAAATTCATCATGTGCAGTCGTGAAAATGACCCTAAAATCAACCTTTGTAAACATCTCCAATACATCGAACCCAGAACCATCTTGCATCGAAATATCCAGCAAAACTATATCAGGTTTTGTTTGCATGATGGCTTTGAATCCAGTTTCTACGCTGTGCGCTTCGGCACATATTTCCACATCAGGAAGTATCTCCAAGTGATTGCGCAAAAACAAGCGGGTGTGCGCTTCGTCGTCAATAATGGCTATTCTTTTCATTTTTTAAAGTTAAAATTTATACTTAAATCGGGACACTAATTTTCACCCTTGCCCCTAATATGTTCCCGTTCTCATCCATGATGTTTTCCAGGATAATTGGTGTTGCTGCGTTTTTTTTGGATACTATCAATTCTAATCGCCGTTGAGTGATGCCCATGCCTACAGATTTGTGCCCTTTGGGAGCGTCATCTCTTATACTGTTATTAATTCCCCTCCCATTGTCTGAAACGCTTATTTCCAATAAGCCTTCCACTTCACGAAACATCACTTCTACCTTGCCCCCTGATTCTCTGCCGGAAATCCCGTGCAACACGGCATTCTCCACATAGGGCTGAACGAGCATAGGCGGTATTCCGATGTCTGCAATTTCCAGTCCCTCCTCGGCCTTTACTTGGTAGTCGAAACGGTGGTCAAAACGCAATCGCTCCAAGGCAAGGTAATTCTCCAGAAGCCGAATCTCGTCTTCCACGGTTACCCGCCCAGTCACCGAAGCATTGAGGACACCCCGTACCAGCCTTGCAAAGCTGCCAAGGTACCCAATGGCCTGTTCCTTGTCATTTTGGTGAATAAAATGCTGGATGGCGTTCAGGCAATTGAAGATGAAATGCGGGTTCATCTGGGCTTGAAGGGCTGAGCGTTCCAGTTCTGTCATCTGGCGCTGCAGTTCGTTCTCCCGTTTCAGTTGGCGGGTACGATACTGGTAAAAACCGAAAACGGCACTCGCAAGTGCTGCCACGGCCAGCCCCCTGAACCACCAAGTGGCGTACCAAGGTGGTTTTATGTAAAAATGAAATGAAGAAGCCTCGCTCCATAGACCGTCTTCATTTTGAGCCTGCACCTCGAAACGATGGCTGCCATACGGCACTGCCGGGAAATCCAGCGAGGTATTGAAAGTTTGCGCCCAGTTTCCATTGTCCATGCGGTAGCGGTAGGGTATGTGGCCAGCCATTTTAAAATTTACCGCAAAAAAATTGATTTTTAAGCTGTTTTCGCTGAAAGGAATAGGGGTTGAGTCGCCCAGTTTGAGTAGAGTTCCCGCAGCGAGCACCGAAGCAATGATTGGTTGGACTGAGGTGGCATTGCTCGTCTTTTTGTCCACGAACTGGGCCAAGCCGTTTACCGTGGCCACCCAGACGGTATCGCCCCAGGTGGCCACCTTGTTGATTTCGTTGGAGGGCAGGCCGTGGGCGATGGTGAGTCTTTTCAGTTCGGGCATTTTGTCCCAACGCCAGCGAATCCTGTTAAGGCCATTGAGCGTGCCTACCCAGAGCGTGCCGTTGGCACTGACGTGCAGGTTTTCCACCATATTGGCCGTCAGGCCCTCTCCTTCGGTAAGGGAGGCTATTTTGTCCCCTTTCCAGAAGACGACACCATAGCCCTTGCTGCCGATGACCAGCGTGGAATCGGCCAATTCTTCCAGCGCCTCGATGCGTGCATGAAAAGCCGGATGTGCCGCTGCCACGGGGATGAGGCTATCGTTCATCAATTCAAAAAGGCCGTTGATATTGGCCACATAGCTGTGGCCAGTGCGGGTGGTGATAACGTCGTAGGTGCGGGTGGGAGCGAATCTCAATATTGTTGAAAACAAGACCCGCTTTCTGCTCACATCTATTTTATTGAAACCTGCATGGTAGCTTGCCCATAGAGCCTTTCTATCTGGGGAGAAATGGAGTTTCTTGTTGGCTGTAAAATATCGGAGGGTGCCAGCAACCGCAGAATAAGCACTATCCCAAAGCATCACCCCACGATTGCCCACAAAGTATTGCAGATAAGTGGTTGCCCCCCAAAGCGTGGTATGGGAGGTGTCATAAGCTAAATCAAAGACCCTGATACCGTCATATCTTAATTTTGTCAGGCTTCCGAGCCTTGAATCAAAATGGGAAACACCTATCTGGTCGAAACCGAGGAACAATTCGTGTCCGTTCTTGGGTGCGACGGCTGTGATATAATTCGAAGGGAACCCAGTTTCCATGTTGTAAATGTGCATGTCGGGATTAGGGCGATAGAACACTCCCGCTTCGGCAGTGGCAAACCACTGGCCACCATCCCTGTCTGTAAGGATATGCGTCACCGTCAAACCCTTTAACAAGTGGGTATATTTACCTTTTTGCACATCTTGAAATGACTGATACTTAAGCACACCGCCTCCTTCATCCAACCCTATGTGAATTTCTCCCCTCTGGTTTTCTTCACAATAAACATATCGCCCAGGCAGCGAGGTTTGCCATTCAAACTTACCTGCTTTAAAATATACTGCCTGCCAGCCTATAAAACCCAGCAGCCTTTCCCCTTTTAAATAAATACATTGTAAATGATTGAAGGTGAAGGGAGCATCTTTAACTATAAAGGTTTGTTTATATACCCCTGACTGAAGGAATAGTGAAAGCGGGATGAATTTTTTCTTTACAAATTCCCGTTCAAGCACCCTGACACTGTCCATTTTCGAGCGGTCACGCCTAGTGACAAACAGGGCATGGTCTTCTACCTGGTAAATAAGATGCGCCAATACTGGTTTGTTAAACAGATGCTGGCATGCCCCGCTTGCCGTACAGCGCACCAGTCCGGTTTCGATAATCGAATTGTAAACTGTCCCACTTGAGTCCACATAAAATCCATACACTGCATCTGGGGCAGGTTTCAACTGCTCCATGAATTGGTTCCCGGCAAAAGGATAGATACTGTCATTTTCAAGGTAAAAAATCTTTCCGCCCAAGGTTTGCATCCAAATCTTACCGTTTCTATCCTCTTGCAGGTGGAAAACGACTGGATTCGAAAGCCCCTGCAAGGCCCCAAAATTCTCGAAGCGATAGCCATTATAGCGGCTGATGCCATTGTCGGTGCCGAACCAAAGAAAGCCTTTGCTGTCTTGAATGACTTCATAGACTTCGGAACTGGGCAGGCCATCGTCGGCTGTGAACTGCCGGAAGCCGGGCGGGATGTTTTGTGCGAATGCTCTTGCCATTTGAAAGAGCAAGGCGAAAAACAAGAAGAGTTTAAGTAGGGCAGCGTTTTTCAAGCGTTAAGTTTTGAGGCCGAGGAATCGTGACGGGGCAAGTTACGACGAATTTGAAATAATCCATATCGAATTTGAAATGGCGAGGGACGGATTTGAAGTGGACAGGACAGTGAATGGGAAAGGTGTGCAAATTTGAGTTTCAAATGAAGAAATTTAGCAGAGGATAAATAAAACCATATTGATGCCCAAAACCTTCGAGATTATCTTATCATACTGAACCACCCAATATAGTCGGATGCCGAAAAGCCAGAAGAGAGTAGGCCTCATAACCTTAAGTTTTGACTTTATGAAATTTTACCTCCCCATCTATTTCGCCTTGATGATGTGGGTCAGCCAAAAGACCAACGCACAAATCCTATGTGATTCAGTGGGTACGAGCACTTACAGCATCTTGATGCCAAACGATACTACTGATATACGTTCCTTTTCTTTGCTTGATGGGCTTGTTGCCAGCAATGGTGAATATATAGCCATCGGATTGTTGAATGATGGTGGCAAGTCCGATCCATTTTTTATCAGATTAGATATGGCGGGAAATATGTTGGCTGTGCCTATTCGATTAAAATTCAACAGTGGATCAGGAGAGTTGTTTTTCTTGGGGGCATATGACCACACACAACGAAAAACACTTCACATTATTGAAGTGTATCAATCAGGAACATCCATTGGCTATGCAATAGCTGGAACTGCCATTTTCAATCAGGGTGGCATGCCACATCAAATCGTCGCAAAGCTTAATCATAATGGCGCTGTACAATGGTCAAGAATTAGTGACAATGAACAAACTATTTTGGATTTTGCTGCTGTTGACCTACTTCAACGCACAGACAATGGCAATTTGGTTGTACTTACGGCTTACGAAGATAAGTTTTTCACCCCTCATCGTTTACATATGTTTTTCACCGAATTGTCCATTTTGGGCAATTGGAAGAACGAAGTTCTTTTCAAAAACTATACTCATGTTGACGCAACAATTGATAATTTTTATCCCACTGCTATAACACAGTACCAAGTAGGTTCAGCTAGCAATTTTATAGTAGCAGGAAGTTATGAGGATGCTGGAGGAGAACAGACAATTGGAATATATATGCTCGATTCACTTTTGGAAAGCATTTACCCATCTTTCCCCAAAATAAACATCGACCCCAACAGTACGGCAGAACAACCCATTCCACATGCCGTGGCCGTAAACGGAACCCAAATAGTGCTGGTGGGAGAGAACCGCCTAAATAATGGCAACGGTGATTTGGAAGGCTTTGTACTGAATACCACGTTTCCAGATGTAAGTGGTGTTATTGGCATAAACTGGGCAAAAAGATACTGGGCTGGCAGCACAAATTTAGGCATTTTAAAAGGGCATTGTTTTTTTGATTTAAAAATCAATAATGCCGGGGATTTATTAATAGCAGCGCATAGCCTTAATGGTACGGCTTCAGCGTTTCCGTACATTTTGAAATGTGGTGCGGACGGCAATTTGCTTTGGGCGAATAACCTGAACATCTTATACGGCAATACTGAACTATTAAATGCCGTCCCTCATACACTTGGTTTAACGCAAGACGGTGGGATGTTTGTAGGGGGAACTGTGACCATCCAAGGCAATCTACCTAGAATGTTCGCCCTAAAAACCGATTCGTTGGGCAAGTTGGAGAATTGTGATTGTTACAACCCCTATTTGCCTCCTGTGACAGACTATTCGCCCACGGTAGTTACAATTGATTCTGTCGTACGCGTCCCTGAACATATAGGTGTATCAAATACGACATCGCAAATTTCAGACCTGCCGCTACTCATGGCCTATTGCGACCAACAAGTACCAACGATACCGGGTGACAGCTGTTGCACTGACCTCGCATCATTTTATCAAGACTTCGCACAAGGGTTCACGGCCCAGCGGTACGACTGCGGCCTGATGCTCACCCCCAACTCACTTGACGACTGCCAAAATATCTGGGTGGATTGGGGTGACGGGTCAACTAGCCATTCCACCAATGGCAGCCAGCCACTTTCCCACAACTATAGCGCTGCTGGCGACTATGAGGTTTGCCTTGCCGCTTGGGCAATGGGCATATCAGGTGACACCTGTGCTTTTAGGGATACGTGTTGGACAGTATGCCTGAGTTGTGATGCTTGCAGCAATCCACACATTACGTCAAAGTGGTCACGGTTTCCAGCTTCATCGCCATTGTTGAACAATGGCAGCAATTCCCATTTTTTTATTTCCCCTGCCGACAAAAACGGCAATTTGTATGTAACTGGTAGCTTCCGTGGTGCTTTCCAAGGAAGTGGGCTTGACAATTCCACTGCTACAGACGACGGTTTTGTCGCCAAATATGATGCAACAGGCAATCTACTGAATGGCACTTTTCCGCCTTTCTCTTTCGGAAGCAATGATGGCAACGATGTTGGCACAGTCATCAAAGATGATGGTGGAGATGGTTTTTTCCTTGCTGGTATGTATGCACAATCATTTCAGCTTCCATCACCCGGCAACCCAAGTCAAGCAATGACTTTGCCAGACGAACAAAACGATGTCTTGATACATGCAAATGGTTTTTTGGCGCACTACACAGAGAGCATGACCGGACAAATATTGGATTGGGTCATCAGCGTGGATGGCGTGGATGTGCAACTTAATGCTATATCTGTCATATCGCCCAACGAGGCGGTTTTCACGGGCTTGTTCAACAACACGACCAAGCTTGCATTGCACGATTCAAGTCATAATGGAATGTCATTGCATACCATACCCGGAGGGAGCGGAGCGTTTGTAGCCAAGTTCAATCGCCTAACAAATAACATTTGGGTTAGCACTTTTGATAGCACTGCACATGGACTGGGAGTTGCTGTCCATAAAAATGCAATCTACGTGGCAGGTGATTTTTACCCTCCCGGAATTAATTTCAATAATGGAGGAACACTGATAGAATCAACCTTGGTCAATTCTAGCAATCCGACGCCTTTCGTAGCAAAACTTGACGACAATCTGGATTTGGTTAGGAGCTTTGCAATCCAAGATCCCGGCAAATTAAATACTGGTTCAGCTTGGGACATTGAAGCAAATGACAATGGTGTGTATGTGATAGGCAGTTATGCTGATAATGTGGTAGGCGTGGATTTTGACCCATACAATTGTGGCACTTTCAATGGCAATATTCCAGATGGCGGTGGCAACTTCTTGGCTCGTTATAATGCTGATGGTTGCTTGGAGAAATGGACAAAAGCCCCCTACCCAACTGGTTTTTATGAATTGGAATTAGGTTCCGACAATAAGGTTTACGTCTCTGGGAATAAGGGAGGTGCTACCATGTTCTTGGGTATTTATGATAAAGATTGCCAGTTTCTCAAATCCATTGAACCGCAAAGTTCCAGCGGAAACCTCACCCAAGTATGGTCAATAACACCCCTTCCGTATTCAAATGACTTTGCAGTCATCGGTAGGTTCTCCGGCCACCAGTTCGATGTTGATCCAATGGCCAACAACGGAATAGAGTTCTCAGGCTTGCCAGCTACCGACAGCGCCACTATATTCATTGGGAAATACAGTTGCGTTTGCCCCAACCCAACTCCTGAATCTTGTTGCGAGAACCTGAATGTCGTTGTTAACGGTGGTTCCGGTTGCTGTTACGTGGTTGACCTTATCAATAATGCTGGCTTTGGAATTACCAAAGTCGAGGCGGTATTAATTAATAGCGACTGGGGATTTGTCAATGTGACACCAGGTAATGGTTTTTTGGAAACCCACACTACCCATAATATCACACTGACATTTCCAACTATTTATTCTGGCGATATTGGCACCCATGCTTTGCAATTTTGCTTGGACGACCTGAACTCAAATGCTACCGGCTCCCAATCCATCATCTTCACTTGGTATGAAACACGGGCTGACGGAACGGAAAGGGCTATTTGCATGGATACTGTTTACATGGATTGCATACCCAATACTTGCTGCACCGATTATCAAGCATTTATGGATAGAGTCAATGCGGGGTTTGATTTTAACTTTAATGCTGCCGATTGCTCTATTTCGGTCACACCGAATTCACTGGATAGTTGCCAGCAGGTTATATCGTGGACTTGGGGCGATGGAAATACTTCGACAGGCCCTTTCCCTTCCAGTATTTCAGTCAACTACCATTACGAGTATGATAGTGATTTCACCGTTTGCATGACCGTGGCCGAATACCTGCCCAATGCCGACTCATGCTGGAATGCGACTTTTTGTGATACAATCTCTGTGAATTGCAGCCCGGCATGTCAATGCAGCGGCTTTTCCAATGTAACCGTCAGCGCAGGGGGAAGCACTCCGCTCGCACTGACTTGTGGAGGGACGGCGAGTATTGCTTGCCCTGTCGGGGGGTTAAATTTTTCCACCAACTTTGCTTGCAATCTGTCCAGTTGCGTTCCAGCTAACATGACTTGGTGGCTGCACAAGCCTTTTACCACGCCTTTATTTGGCAACATAAGTGGAGGGGGTTTTACTGTACCAGAAATATTGTTGCAGGGACCAGGTACTTACAACCTTACCCTGACTGGCGTATGTGCGGGTGATTCATGTACTTGCATGAATCAATTGGTCATTTTGGAGGATTGCGATACCTGCTTAGTTGACAGCTTGATTGTCCGCACCGGATACGATTATTCAAGTGGCTTGACTTATACTATAGGGGCTTTGGATCCTAACTGGCGCTGGAACGATGCCAATGTGGCCTCTTATGAAAATTGCAAGACTGTACTTCCGCTTCCGAATACGCCATTCAAACCTGCCTTCTCTGGCACGGAATACATCGCCAACAACTGGCCAACACAACATGGCTATTTTGATACAAAATTCAAATTCTGTCTGCCTGATAGTTTCGATTGCCAACAACTGCATTTCGATTTGGACGTAAGGGCCTTCCCTAGTGCTGAATTCCGAATCAACGGCTATCCAATACCCACCAGCTTTATTGACAGCGCCGTTAAAAGTGCACATATCAACTACCCTGATAAAAACTGGTCATATACTCCTTCAGCGGCAGACTGCGCCTATTTCAAGCCCGGTGCAAATATTGTCAACTTAAGGATGAAAAAATACAGGTCTGATCCATTGTTCAATATTTCCGGCACTATTACCCAAACTGGGGGGCAACCCATTCTCGTGGATGGCGATTGCTGCGAATGGCCGGAAGATGATGAATGTAATTGTGAAAAATTCAGCCAAGAAGTGGCGGGAGGGTTCATGCAAGGAGGGATAGTCCTTAGCCAGCTTTGTAGGCGGTCTTTTAAGCCAATAGCACTGCAGCACTGTGATTTGGTGGAATGGACAGTGGACGCAACGGTTGTCGCCAATACAACTGCCAATTATCCTTTTTCCTACGTTTTCACAAATGGAATCCATGAAGTTTGCATGAACGTAACTCGTGTAACCAATACAGGCAGCACTTGCACGGACAGCTATTGCCAGAACGTTAGTGTAAATTGTTCCTTCGTTTCGCCCCCAGTGCCGCCCATTGCTCCGCATAATTTTGGCTTTGACAGCAATTCAACGGAGGGAATATTGGGGCAATTGGGCAAAACAGATTTCTGGCAACCATCTACCGGGGAACCATACCTCAAAAAGGAACCCGGTTGTTTTGATGATTGGGACTTGATTTTGTCGAGCAATTTAACACAGAAAGATGCAGTTCACCAAGAGGTTGTGCTGTCGCAAGGCAATACTTACAAGCCTGAAATGTATGCTTCAAATTATTATCCGTTGAAAGACTATTTCATTATGCCCCGCATCTTACTGCTGGCATCAAAAACATACCAAGATGCAATTGAGGGTTGTACGCAAGATTGCGAGATAATCGGTGAATATGACCAGCTATTACCTACAGGAGAATGGCAACACATCGAATGGCCGAATTGGACTCCATCAGAAACCTATAATTATCTGACGGTTATGCTCGAATACCCAGTAGATGATGATGGGACTGATGAAAGCAGATGCTTTGTCGTCGTGGACAATATCAGCTTGGATATCGTAAATGGTTCAAATGAAGTCGAAATTGGTGGAATACGGCTTTACCCTAACCCCACCAGCGGCCACTTTAGCTTATATTTCAACAAGCCTACTAGTTCAAATGCTTCTCTTAAAATTATGGGGCTACGGGGCGAAGTACTCAAAACCTATACATGGTCATCAA